>Ga0126310_10000014_pt1 | contig 49643 bp, 38 predicted proteins | sample Plot60_FD_92540 | JGI IMG/M metagenome (GOLD analysis project Ga0126310, IMG submission 92540) | Serpentine soil microbial communities from UC McLaughlin Reserve, CA, USA - Plot60 | ecosystem: Environmental > Terrestrial > Soil > Grasslands | place: USA: UC McLaughlin Reserve, Lake County... | reverse complement strand
TCCCCCACGTTCGTGGGCCTGCTGTCGTCGCTGCGCTCCTCGGGCGCGCGCGTGATCGGGGTGCCGGTCGACGAGGACGGGCTGGATGTGGACGCGCTGGAACGCGTGCTCGCGCGCCACGAGGTCAAGCTGGTGGCGCTGCAGACCGCGTCTCAGAATCCGACCGGGCGCGATCTGTCCGACCAGCGCCGGCGGCGGCTGGCCGAGCTTGCAATCGAGCGCAACTTCTTCGTTCTGGAGGATCGCGTCTATGCAGACGCACGCCTCGACGGCAGTGAGCCGCCCGACTCGCTGCGCGAGCTGGCGCCCGGGCATGTGATCTACACGAACTCGATGTCGAAGCTGGTCGGGGGCGGTTTGCGCCTGGGCTGGGTGGCGGTCCGCGGCCCGGTGCGCGACCGGATCGCGATGCTCAAGCTGGAGACCGACTTCCATACGCCCACCCTGCTGCAGCACATCGGCGCACGTTTCTTGGCCTCAGGGCTGTACGACAAGCATCTCGCGAAGACCGCCCCGTTCTATCGCGAGCGGCGGGACGCGCTCGTGGCAGCACTCGAGCGCCACCTTGCCGGCGAGTACCAGCTCGACGTGCCCCGCGGCGGCCATCACCTGTGGGTGACGCTCGACCGCCCGCTCGACGAGCGCAGCCTCTACTCGGAGGCCGCCCGCCACGGGGTGAGCTTCACCCCTGGAGGAGCGGTCACCGCCGAGCGCCGTTCGCAAACCGCCCTGCGGCTGTCGTTCTCGCTCGTCGATCCCGAGCTGCTCGACGAAGGTGTGAGGCGGCTGGCCCGAGCGATCCGCGAGGTGCGCCGGCGCGACCGCCACTCGGTGGCGATCCCGATGTCATAGAAAGACGGCGTGAGCGCGGACGAGCTGGCACACCGGTTGCGGGCACCGGCCGGGGAGGCACGTGGCGCGCTCGTGCTGCTCCACGGCCGAGGCGCGGACGAGCACGACCTGTTCCCCCTGCTCGACATGCTCGACCCGCAGCGGCGCCTGCTCGGCGCAACGGCGCGTGGCCCGCTGAGCCTGCCGCCCGGCGGGGCGCACTGGTACGTGGTGCCGCGAGTGGGCTATCCAGACGCCGACACCTTCTTCGCGACGTTCGCCCGGGTGACCGGCTGGCTTGACGGGCTCCTCGCCGAGCACGGGTTGAGCCACTCCCAGGCGGTGCTCGGCGGCTTCTCGCAGGGAGCCGTCATGTCCTATGCGCTCGGCCTGGGCATCGGCCGCCCGCGGCCCGCCCGGATCCTGGCGCTCAGCGGCTTCATTCCGACGGTCGAGGGCTTCGAGCTCGACGCCGCCAACGCGCGCGGGCTGCCGGTTGCGATCGGCCACGGAACCCACGACCCGGTGATCCCGGTGGAGCTCGGCCGCAGCGCACGCGACCGGCTCCAGGCCGCCGGCGCGGAGGTCACCTGGCGCGAGTCGCCGATGCCGCACAGCATCGATCCCGGCTTCCTGCGCGAGCTGCCCGGCTGGATCGCTGATACATCGGCGGCATAGGTGCGCTCCGGTGCCGCTGAAGCGGTTCCCAGAGCGCGTGGGTATCCTGGCCGCCCCCCATGGCTGAGACGCGCGACTTCGAGTACGAAGGGCACCGGCTGGTGTTTGACGACTACGGCGCCGGCGAGCGGGTCGTGCTGCTGCTGCCGGGGCTCCTCTTCTCGCGCCGCATGCACCGCCCGCTCGCCGAGACCCTGGCGGACCGGGGGCACCGCGTGCTCTCGCTCGACCTGCTCGGCCACGGCGACTCGGACCGCCCGCCGGAGATGTTCAACTACTCGATGACGATCTTCGCCCGACAGGCGGTCGCGCTGCTCGACCACCTCGGCATCGAGCGCGCGGTCGTGGGCGGCACCTCCCTGGGCGCGAACGTGACGCTCGAGTTCGCCTCGGCGGCGCCCGAGCGAGCGCAGGGCCTGCTGATCGAGATGCCGGTGCTCGACAACGCCCTGCTGGGCTGCGCAATCGCGTTCACGCCGCTGCTGATCGGGCTGACCTTCGGAGCGCCGGCCGTGCGCCTCGTGGGCCGTGCCGCCCGCGCGGTGCCGCGTGGCTCAGCGCACCTCGCCGACATGCTGCTCGACTGGGCCAGCCAGGACCCGAAGCCGTCCGCCTCGGTGCTGCAAGGGCTCTTCTTCGGCCGCGTCGCGCCGCCGAGCGCCGAGCGCAGGCAGATGGACCAGCGCACGCTCGTGATCGGCCACTACCGCGATCCCGTGCACCCGTTCTCCGACTCGGACATGCTCATCAGCGAGATGGAGAACGCGCGGCTCGTGGAGGCCAGCTCGATCCTCGAGCTGCGGTTGTCCCCGGAGCGGCTGACCAACGAGATCGTGCGCTTCGTCGACCGCTGCTTCGCGCCGCCGCCGGCCGAGCACGCACGCGGCCGGAGCCACACAGCCGCTCACGTGCAGGGCCACGGCACCGCCGGCCGCCGCGGGCCCACCTAGCCGACGGGCACGCCCACTAGATTTCGCCGCCGTGGCAAGTCGCAAGGAGCAGAAGGAGGCGCTGCGGCGCGAGCGCGAGGAGCGCGAGCGGCAGACCCACGAGCAGCGGCGGCGCAAGCGCCTGGTTGGCTATGGCATCGGCGCGGCGCTGGCCCTTGCCGCCGTGGTCGTGGTGGTGGTCGTGCTGGTCTCCGGCGGTGGTGGCGACGGCGGGGACGCCGGCGCGCAGGTGCTGCCCAAGGGCGGCAAGGCACCCGCGGCCAAGGTCACCGGCCTCAAGCAGGCGGCAGGCGACGCGGGTTGCCGGCTGACGAGCGAAAAGGCGAAGAGCCGCAACCACGTTCGGGACCCGAACCGGAAGGTCAAGTACCGGACCAACCCGCCCAGCGACGGGCAGCACTACGCGATCCCCACCGAGGACGGCGCTTACAGCAAGGCGCCGCCGGACTCGCACCTGGTCCACACCCTCGAGCACGGCCGGGTGATCGTGTGGTTCAAGCCGAGCCTCCCCCGGCCGGCCCGCGCGAACCTCAAGGCCCTGTTCGACGAGGATCCGTACCAGATGGTGCTGGTGCCGCGGGCGAAGATGCCGTTCGATGTGGCAGCCAGCGCGTGGGGGCGCGATCCCCAACCGCTCGGGACCGGCTTCCTCATGGGCTGCCCGCGCTACGGCGACGAGGTTTTCGACGCAATCCGCACCTTCCGCGACGAGCACCGCTCGAACGGCCCCGAGCCCGTCCCCTAGAGCATCCGGCCGTCCCAGCCGTTCTCGAGCGCCCAGCGGGCGCCCAGCGTCCACGCCTGGATCCTGTTGGCCAGGGCTACGTCGCACGGGCCCTCTTCGCCGACCGCGTACAGCTCGGGCGCCCCGCCCAGGGCGTCGAGGGCTCGCAGCACACCCACCCGCACGCGCTCCGCCTCGTCGTGCAGGCCGGCCGCCCGCAGACCGCCCCAGCCGAGCCAGCTGTCGAAGGGCCAGACACTGCCCCGGTGGTAGTTGTGCGCTGCGAACGCCGCGTGCTCGCTCGACAGCGTCCGCAAGCCGAAGTCGGTGAGCACGTCGGGCCGCGCGAGTCGCTCTGCCGCCCGCTGGGCGCGCTCGCCGAGGGCGTCCGCCCACAGCAGCCAACCAAGTTGCGAGCCGGCGCCTCGCACTTCGCGGCCGTCGCCCTCGATGGCCATCGTCTCGGCCCCGAAATGCGCCTGGATACTTGAACGCAGCGACGTGGCAGCCTCCTCCCAGCGACCGTCTCCGGAGAGCCGCGCCAGCGCCCGCAGGGCCATGAGCGCCACCGCCTGGCAGTCGGCGTCGGCCAGCGGGGGGCACGGCACGCTGGCGTCATCGCGCAGGATGCCGCTACCGCCCTGTGCGGGGTCCAGCGGGTCGATGGCGTCGCGCCATCCCTGTTGGGTCAAGCCGAGCGGCCCGCGGCGGGGCCCGTAGCGCACCAGCCCGCCGCCGCGCTGCAGCGCCCGCTCGAGCCAGCCGCCCGCCGCCCGCCACGCGGGTTCCAGCTCGTCCGCCAGCCGCCGCTCGCCGAGCGCAGCCAGCACGACGAGGAACCAGGACGTCGAGTCCGCCGAGCCGTAATAGCGAAACTCGCCTTCGCGAAAGAGCGCCTGCCAGCCCAGCCCGGCCAGATGCGCATTCAGCGCGCTGCGCTGCTCGTGCACGATCTTGCCGGGCTCCTCGTCGGTGAGCGGGTCGTCCACCCGCCCCTGGATCGCCGCCAGGGCCCGCAGCGTGGCGCGCGCCAGCTCGGGCCGGACCGGCAGCAGCTGCAGCGCGGTGATCAGCGAGTCGCGCCCGAACAGTGCGTGATAGCGGCCCGGGTCGCCGTCGGCCACCGGTTGCGTGCTGGCATAGGCAAAGCCCTCGGGCGCGAGCAGCCGCTCGAGCCCGGCGGGCCCTGTCACCGCGGCGGCGCCTGCAGGACGGCGCCCTCCCAGGGGCCGAGCGCCAGCCGGCCGTCGATGAGCTCGCCGTCGCGACCGCGGTCCGTGCCGAGCATCAGGCGGCCCTCGACTGGCCCGATGTGCACCGGCTCACCGCCGAGGTTGAGGGCGACCGTCAGATCCTGGCCGCGGCGGAAGGCCCAGGCGCCGGCCGGGGCCTCGACCCGGCGGTAGGCGCCGCGGCGCAGGTCGGCGCTCTCGCGGCGCAGGGCGATCAGGTCGCGGCAGAGGTGAAGCGCCGAGCCCGGGTCCGCGCGCTGGGAGGCCACATTCAGCTCGGCTGTGTCGCCGAGCGGCAGCCAGGGCTCGGCGCTACCGTCGCTGAAGCCGCCGCCGGGCTCCGGTGACCAGGGCATCGGCGTGCGCGACGGATCGCGCGGTGGCTTGTGGTCCAGGTCCTGAGCGTCGAGCACGAGGCCGGCCGGCAACCTCGTGTCGGGCATGGCCAGCTCGTCGCCGTAGTAGAGGACCGGCGTTCCACGCAGCGTCAGCAGCAGCATCAGGGCACAGCGCGCGCGGCGCGGGTCGCCGCCGCACCAGCGCGTTGGAAAGCGGCTCAGGTCGTGGTTCGAGAGTGTCCAGACCGGCCAGCTGCCTGGCGCGAACAGGCGCTCGGTCTCGGCCACGACCTCGGCGAGCGCGCTGGCTTCGAAAGGCGCCTCGACGAAGAAGAAGTTGAAGTTGAGGTGCAGCTCGTCGTCGGCGCTGCCGTAGAAGGCGGCCAGCCCCTCGAGGTCGAGCGCCCAGGTCTCGCCGATCAGGACGCGCTGGGACTCCTCCGCGTTCGCGAGAGCGCGCCAGCGGCGAAAGATCTCGTGGACCTCGGGGCGGTTGAAGTTGTAGACCCGACGCTGGCCGACCATGCGCTCGTCGAGGTTGTCGCCGGGCCCGGCCGGCGGGTTGTCGCGCAGCTCGCGGTCCTTGACGATGCCGTGCGCCACGTCGATGCGAAAGCCGGCGATCCCGCGCTCGAACCAGTAGCCAAGGATCTCCTCGAACTCGCGGCGCACGTCGTCGCTCCACCAGTTCAGGTCGGGCTGCTGCGCCGCGAAGTTGTGCAGGTAGTACTGGCCTGTCGGCTCGTCGAACGTCCATGCGGGTCCGCCGAACACGCTCAGCCAGTTGTTGGGTGGCCCGCCGCCGGGGGCCGGATCGGCCCAGACGTACCAGTCGCGCCGCGGCGACTGGAGCGACGCGCGGGACTCGGCGAACCACGGATGGCGCTCGCTGGTGTGGTTGGGGACCAGGTCGAGCAGCACCCGGATGCCGCGCCGGCCCGCCTGCTCCACGAGCTGGTCGAGATCCTCGAGCGTGCCGAAGTGCGGGTGCACGCCGCGGTAGTCCGCCACGTCGAAGCCCCAGTCAACGTTCGGCGACGGGAACGTGGGATTCAGCCAGAGGCCCTCGACTCCAAGCCAGCTCAGGTGGTCGAGCTTCTCGACGATCCCCTGCAGATCGCCCACGCCATCGCCGTTCGAGTCGCGAAAGGAGCGGGGGTAGACCTGATAGAGCACGCCTTCGCGCCACCACATGGTGCCGAAAAGTAGCTGCGCCCGTGATCGAACGGCGACCATGGCCGGCGATGGTGGTCCCCGCGGTTTCGCTAGGAACGGCCGCTCGGGTGCGAGCGCTGCAATTGCTCTTGCAGGGCAGGATCCTGCAGGAACTCGCCCACAACCGAAACGGTCGTGCTGACAGCGTGTTGGGGGTCTCGTGAAGCTGCTCGCCTCAGCAGCAGCGCTGCTCTGCGCCGTCGCGGCGGGGGTGGCGGCCCCCGCTCTGTCCGCCAGGCGCTGGCACCCGAAGCCGGTCGACTTCGAGCTCGCGCCGAAGAGCCCTCCGGCGGGGACCGTGGCGTCGCGCGCGCTGCGGGCGCCCAAGCGCTTCAACCTGGTCGGGCTGCGCTGGCGCGGCCACGCCGAGCCGCGGATCGCGCTTCGCGTGCGAGAGCGCGGCGGGCGCTGGAGTCGCTGGGCGCGGGTGGAGGCCGAGGGCGATCATCGGCCCGACCGCGAGCGCGGCGAGCGCGCGGCGTCCGGAAGCTCCTCCCCTGTCTGGGTGGGCGAAGCCGACTACGTGCAGTACAGGCTGAGCCGGCGCGTTGCTGGCCTGCGGCTTCACTTCGTGAACGCGCGCGGCAGCGCGACGGCGGCGGACCGTGCGCGCACGGCGCTGCGCCGCGGCGTGAACACGGCGACGGCGGCCGTCGCGGGGATCTTCGGCACCAGCGCGCAGGCGCAGGAGCCACAGCCCGGCATGGTTCTTCGAGCTGGCTGGGGCGCATCCAACTGCCCGCCGCGCGCCGCTCCGGAGTACGGCAGCGTCAAGGCCGCCTATGTGCACCACACGGTCAGCCTGAACGACTACTCGCCCGCCGAGGCGCCCGACATCGTGCTGTCGATCTGCCGCTACCACCGCAACTCCAACGGCTGGAACGACATCGGCTACAACTTCCTCGTGGACAAGTACGGCGTGATCTACGAGGGTCGCGCCGGCGGCGTCGACCGTGCCGTGATCGGAGCGCAGGCGCAGGGCTTCAACTCGCAGACCACCGGCATCTCGAACATCGGCGACTACAGCTGGGTCGGGCAGACCCCGCAGGCAATCGACGCCATGTCGCGCCTGATCCGTTGGAAGCTGCCGCTGCACGGCGTGCCCACAACCGGCTCGGTCACGCTCACGAGCGCCGGCGGTGACACCAGCCGCTACCGGGCGGGCGCCAGGGTCACCGTGCAGCGCGTGCTGGGCCACCGCGACACGAACACCACGGCCTGCCCGGGCGACGCGCTCTACGCGCAGCTGCCGGAGCTGCGCGCGCGAGTGGCCGGCGCCTCGCCGATCGCCGCCGGGGCCACGCGGCTGAGCGCCGCGCTGGCCTCAACTCACACCACCTACGGGAGGCCCGTGCTGTTCCAGGGCGTGCTGAGCTCGGGCGCCGGCCCGCTGCAGGGAGAGGCGGTGGAGGTGCAGTCGTTGCGCGCGGGGCGCTGGGTGACCTCGCGGAAAGTGCGCAGCGGAGCCGGTGGCCTGGTCAGCGCGCTGCTCAAGCCGAAGGCCACCGGCCGAGTGCGGCTGCGATACGCTGGGCGCAGCGGCCTGCGCGCCAGCGCCTCGCGCTCGGGATTGCTGCGCGTGCGCTCGCTCGTTGCGCTCAGACAGCCCCCGGCGGCCGGCGCGCGCGGCGTCGCGCTGAAGGTGGGGGGAAAGGTGTCGCCGGCCAAGCGACTGGTCTATCTGGTGCTGCAGCAGAAGCGCCGCGGCGTCTTCAAGCGCGTCGGCCAGAAGGCGGTGAGGACCAGCCGGGGGCGGTTCGGCACCTCGTTCGTGCCCGCCCAGGCGGGCAGCTACCGCTTCTACCTCGTGGCGAAGGCCGACCGGTTCACGGACCGTGGCCGCTCGCGGCTGCAGCAGTTGCGCGTGCGTGGCCTCGGCGGCGCCCCGTCCGGCAACTAGCTCACCAGCCCTGGCGCAGGTCCTCGCTGTAGAGGCCGTGGCCCGTGGTGAGCAGCCGAGCCGTGCGCAGCAGGATCCTCAGGTCGAGCATCAGCGAGCGGTGCTCGACGTACCAGACGTCGAGCTCGATTCGCTCGGGCCATGGCAGCGAGGCACGCCCGTGGACCTGGGCCCAGCCGGTGATTCCCGGCTTGACGTCAAGGCGGCGCCTCTGGCGCTCGGTGTAACGATCGACCTGCTCCTGGATCGTGGGCCGCGGGCCGACCAGCGCCATCTCGCCCTTCAGCACATTGAAGAGGTTGGGCAGCTCGTCGAGCGAGAAGCGTCGCAGCAGCCGGCCCACACGCGTGATGCGGGGATCGCCCTCGAGGACGTAGATGCCCGCGCCCATGGCTTCCGCGCCGGGAACCATCGTGCGCAGCTTGAACAGCTCGAACGGCTCGCCGTTCCGGCCAATCCGCAGCTGCCGGTAGACCACCGCGCCGCCGCTCTCCAACCGGATCGCCACCCCCGCGGCCAGCAGCAGCGGCGAGGCCACCAGCAGCAGCAGCGCGGCCAGGATCAGGTCCAGCGGCCGGCTCACCCGCCGATACCCTGGCCCCGCGTCAGATGCGCATCCTCTACCTGCATCAGTTCTTCATCACGCGCGACGGAGTGGGCGCCACGCGCTCCTACGAGTTCGCGCGCCGGTTCGTCGCGCGTGGCCACGAGGTGAGGATGGTAACCGCGGGTGAGGGACGCCGGACGGTGGAGGGGATCGAGGTGGTGGGAGTCAGCGGCGCCTACTCCGACTACATGACCGCGACGGCGAGGAGCTATCCACGGCGGATCCTCGCCTTCGCGCGCTTCGCGCTGGGAGCCGCGGCGGCAGCGTTGCGCGGCCCGCGCCCCGATGTCATCTACGCCACCTCTCCGCCGCTCACGCTGGCGCTGCCGGCGACGCTGGCGTCGCTGCGCTGGCGGGTGCCGTTCGTGTTCGAGGTGCGCGACCTGTGGCCCGAGGCGCCAATTCAGATGGGTGCGCTGCGCAGCCCGCCGCTGCAGGGCCTGGCGCGGGCGCTCGAGCGCCTGGCGTACCGCCGCGCCGCGGCTTTGATCGCCCTGTCGCCGGGCATACGCGACGGTGTGTTGGCGGCCGGCGCGCCGCTGCGCGCCGTCGAGCTCGTGCCGAACGCGGCCGACCTGGAGCTGTTCTCCCCGAGGCGCGACGGCCGCGAGCTGCGCGAGCGGCTCGGCCTCGGCGAGCGCTTCGTCGTCAGCTACTTCGGGGCGATGGGGGAAGCCAACGACCTGACACAGGTGGTGGAGGCCGCCAGGCTGCTCGACGGCGCCGAAGTGGTGTTCGTGCTGCTTGGCGGCGGCAAGCGGCGTCGCGAGCTCGAGCAGCTCGCGCAACGCACCGGTGCGGACAACGTGGTCTTCCGCGACCCAGTGCCCGACAAGGAGTCGGTCGCACGGCTGGCCGCCGCCTCCGACGCCTGCCTCACCATCTTCAAGGACCTGCCGGTGCTGGCCACGAACTCGCCCAACAAGCTGTTCGACACGCTGGCCGCCGGCCGCCCCGCGATCGTGAACACGCCGGGCTGGATGCGCGAGCTGGTCGAGCGAAACGAGGCGGGGCTGTTCGCCAGACCGGGCGACGCGCGCGACCTGGCCGACAAGGTCGAGCTGCTCCGGCGCGACCCCGAGCTCAAGCGGCGCCTGGGCGACAACGCCCGAGCGCTGGCCGAGCGCGAGTTCGGCCGCGACATGCTGGCCGAGCGCGCGCTGGCGGTGCTCGAGCGGGCGGCCTCGCGCTGATGCAGCTCTCCTACTGCGTGGTCAACACGGACGGCTGCGAGCTCCTGCTGGCCTGCCTGGAGGCCATCGAGCGCACCCATCCAAAGGACGTGACGCACGAGCTGCTGGTGCTCGACAACGCCTCCGACGACGGCTCCGCAGCGGCGGTGGCCGAGCACCATCCCGGCGCGCGGCTGATTGCACTGGAGCGGCGCCGGGGCAAGGCCGAGAACGACTCGGCGCTGCTGCGTGAGGCGCGCGGGCGCCACTGCCTGCTGTTGAACGAGGACTCGGAGCTGCGGCCCGGCGCGGCGCGCGCGCTGCTCGACACGCTCGAGCGCGAGCCCCGGGCCGGCGCCGCCGGAGCGCAGCTGCTCACGAGCGCGGGCCAGCCCACGGCCTGTGCGTGGCGGCTGCCGAACGCCGGCTGGGCCCTGGCCGCAGCGCTCTTCGTCCAGGACCGCTACGCGGTACAGAGCGGCGGCGAGGACATCCGGGAAGTGGGCTGGGTGCAGTCCAGCGCGATGCTCGTGCGGCGCTCGGCCGCCGAGCAGGTGGGCTTCCTGGACCCGGCCTTCTTCGTGTACTCCGACGAGACCGACTTCTGCAAGCGGCTGCACGATGCAGGCTGGAAGATCCTGTTCGTGCCGGCCGCTCGCGCCGTGCACCACGACCAGCTCGGGAACGACCCGGCGAGCATGCGCCGCCGGATAGTCGAGTTCCACCGAAACCGCGATCGCTACTTCCGCAAGCACGACCAGCACGCCACGCGCCTGCTCTGGAAGGCGTGCTGGACGTGGGCATACCTGGTGCGCGCCGCCGTGGCGCTGGCGCTGCCCGGGCGAGACCCGCGGCGCTACCTGCTGCACGCCCGCCAGGAGCTCATGCCCGGGCGCGGCGAGGGCGTGCGCGAGGCGGCCGAGGCGCGCAACCGCGTACTGGAGCAGGCCTCCCCCTCCTCTAAGGTGTCGCCGCGCCATGGAGCACGCTGACAGCGCCCAACTCGCCGCGATCGTGGGGGCGCTCGGGGCCGTGGCCTCCCTGACCGCCCGCGGGCGCGTGACCCTGCTGGCCGGGCTGATGCTCCTGACGGCCGCCGAGCTGGGGCTGGTGCTGGCGCTCGGCGCGGGCAGCCTCGACCAGCTGCTGTCGCCCGCGGGAGCGGGCGCCGCAGCGGTGGGGGCGGCCCTCCTGGGCGGCGCCGCCTGGTTGCTCGTGCGCAGGCCGGCGCTGGCTCCGCTGGCGGTGCTCGTGGCCGCTCCGTTCCGGCCGCCGATCGAATTCGACGCAGGCAGCGGCTTGCTGGTCGCGATCGCCCGCGACGGTGCGCTCGGCCGCCTGCTGCCGCTCTACTTCGTGCTGTTGGCGGCGGCGCTGGCCCTCGCGTGGCGCGCGCTGCGCGGTGAGCCGGTGCGCGCGCTGCCGCGCGCGATCGCCCTTCCGGCCGCCGCCTTCTTCGCCTTCGCCTGCCTCTCGCTCGCCTGGGCCGAGGACGTCGAGGCCGGCGCCAACCTGCTGGTGTTCTTCACGCTGCCGTTCGCGCTGCTCCTGACCGTGGTCGCCCGCTCCCAGTTCCCACCGCGGCTGCCGCGCGAGCTCGGCATCGCCGGCGTGGGGCTCGCCGCGCTGTTTGCCGCCGTGGGGCTGTGGCAGGCCGCAACCCACGAGCTCTTCTTTTTCGCTCCGAACCTGCAGGTGTCGAACGCCAACACCGACTACTTCCGCGTGACCTCGCTGTTCGGGGACCCGAGCCTCTACGGCCGCCACCTCGTGCTCGGCATCGCGGTGCTGCTGGCCGTGCTGGCGGCGGGGCGCGTCAAGCCGTGGCTCGGGATCGGCCTGCTGGCGTTCCTCTGGGCCGGGCTGCTGTTCTCCTACTCGCAGTCGAGCATGGTCGCGCTCGTGGTCATCACCCTGGCCGTGGCCGCGGTGGCCGGCGACCGCGGGACCCGGCGCGCCGTCGGGGCGCTGGCGGCGGTGGCGCTGCTCGCCGGTGGGGGCCTCCTGGCCGCCAAGCTCGTCACCGGCAGCTCCCTGAACCAGCTCACCAGCGACCGCGAGCAGCGCGTGGCCGACACCGTGCGCGTGATCGTGCACCACCCGCTGGCCGGGGTGGGCATAGGGGGCCAGCCGCGGGCCAGCCGCCTGGCGGCTGGAAGTGAGCGCCCAACGCCCAACTTCGTGTCGCACACGACGCCGCTCACGGTGGCCGCCGAACTCGGGACGCTGGGGCTCGGTCTCTACTTCTGGCTACTGCTGGGGGGAGCGCGGGCGATCTCCGGCGTGCGCGGCCGGGACGAGGGCCTGGGGCTCGCGCTGGGCGCGGCGTTCGTAGCCCTGTTCGTGCACGCGCTCTTCTACAGCGGCTTCCTCGAGGACCCGCTGACGTGGGTGGTGCTGGGGATCACCGCCGGCTGGCTGGCCCACCGCGAAGCGCAACTCTCCCCGGCGGAGCGGGCGCGTGCCAGGCGCGCCGCCCGCGAGCCCGCGCCGGCGGCATCGTGAGCCCCGAGCGCTTGGGGCGCGGCGCGGCCTGGTTGCTGGCCGGCCTGCTGCTCGCGCTCGTGGCGAGCGATCTGCCCGAGCTCGGGTCCGATCCCTGGCCCTTCCGCCCGGGGGCCGTCGATCCGAGCGGTTTGCTGGCCCCGCTCGTTCGCGCCGCCGGGGAGGAGTGGGACGTCGGCATCGCCCGCGCGGCGGCCTTCGCCGCCGCGCTGCTCTGCGGCGCGGCGGCCCTGACGCTCTACGGCCGGCGCACCTGGCCGCGCATCGCCGGAGTCGCGCTGGTGCTGGCGGTCGGGCTGCTGCTCATGGCGCCCCCGACGCTGTTGCAGCTCGGCCTGCGCCAGTCGACCCAACCCTGGTTCTTCACCAATGACTCGACCTACCAGGTCGAGCTCGCCGGCGACCTGCTGCTGGACGGCAGGAATCCCTACGGCCACGACTACCGCGGCTCGGGGCTCGAGCGCTTCTACACCCGCGACGGCGGCGTCTCCCAGCGCGTGCTCCGGCGCGAGGTGGCGCTCCGGCACTACGCCTACTTCCCCGGCACCGTCGTCAGCGCCGCCGCGTGGCGGCTGCTGCCCGCGCCGCTCGACGACCTGCGGCTGCTGGTCCTGCTGTGCACGCTTGCGGCGCTCGGGGCGGCCCTCGTCTTCCGGGCACCGCTCGAGTGGCGCCTTGGAATCGGCGCGCTGCTGGTGTGCAACCCAGTCGTGGTGCGCTCGGCGTGGTTCGGGCAGAACGACGCGCCCAGCCTGCTCCTGCTGCTCGTGGCGTTCGCGCTGGTGACGCGGCGCCGCTTCGCCTGGGCGGCCGCGGCCCTGGCCGGTGCGATCCTGCTGAAGCAGTTCGCGCTCGTGGCCGCGCCCTTCATGGCGCTGATGCTGCTGCAGGCCGGCGCATCGCGGCGCGAGCTCAAGCTGGCCGCCATCGCATTTGGCGGCCTCCTCGCGGGCGGGATCCTCCCCTTCCTGGTCGCCGACCCCGGCGCCTTCTACGACGACACCGTCCGCTACGGCGCCGGCACGTATCGCATCGTCGGGTACGGGCTCTCGGCCATCCTCGTCCGCCTGGGAGTGGTCGACGACCGCGACGGCGCCTACCCGTTCGTGCCAATCGCCCTGCTCACGTGGCTGCCGCTGACCGTTTGGCTGCTGCTGGCCCAGCGCCGCGCCGGCGAGCTGTGGCTGGGAGCGGCCGGCTTCGCGATCTCGGTTCTCGTGCTGCTCTTCATCGGCCGCACGTTCAACAACTACTACCTCGTGTGGCCGCTCACCGGGGCGGCGGCCGCGGCGCTCATCGCGAGTGGTGGCGCCGCTTGCGCTTCCGTTGCTTCGGCTTCAGCGCGAACACCGCCGCCCGCCCGGTGACATAGATTCGCCTGGCGTCCGCCACCACGGGGTTGGCGTACTTGCCGGCGCTGAAATTCCACACGTACCGGCCGCTCTTGGCGCTCACGCCGTAGCTGCCGTCGGGACCGTGCTTGACCGAGCGGGAGGCGGCCGAGCCACAGGTCGAGCAGGTGGCGAAGTAGACGATGCCGCGCATGATCGTCGGCGCGGCGTGAACGGCTCCCGGCGCCGCGATCTTCCACCTGACGTCGCCGGTTCCGGCGTCGAGGGCGTAGAACGAGCCGTCGTAGGTGCCTACGTAAACCTTGCGCTTGCGGACCGCGGCGGCGCCGTAGATGTAGGTGCCGAGCGGCCGCGCCCAGAGCAGCCGGCCCGTCTTGGCGCCGTACACGTACATCGTGCCGTCCGTGCTGCCGATGAAGACCCGTCCATAGGCCACCGTCGGGGTGGCGTAGAAGAACTCCCGCGCGTTGCCGGCCTTCCAGCGCAGCCTCCCCGTGCGCGCGTTCAGCGCGTAGACGGTGCCGCCGTCGGAGGCGATGTAGACCGTGCCCCTGGAGTAGGCGGCCGCCGTGTTGACCTCGTCGTCCGCCCCGAAGCGCCAGCGCGTGCGGCCCGTGCGCGCGTTGATCGCGTAGACGCCGTGGTCCCAGGTGCCAACGTACACGGTGCGCTTGACCACCAGGGGCGACGACTCCACCGGCGCCTTGTTCCACTTCCAGAGCTTCCTCCCGTTCTTCGCCTTCCAGGCGATCACGAAGCCGCGCGCTCCGGGACGGCCCTGCGGACAGGGAACGAGATCCATGTACGACTGGTAGACGACCCCCTTGGCCAGTGTCGGCGAGGCTGCCGCACAGCGGCCGGTCTTCTTGCGCCACCTGACCCTGCCCGTGCGCGCGCTGAGTGCCAGGAAGAGGCCCTTCTGCTGGGCTACGAAGACCTTGCCGAAGCCCACGGAAGGCGGGAACTCGACGGTGTCGTGGGCGTCGATCCGCCACTTGCGCCGATACGGCGGCTTGAGCCGGAACGGCGACACGTGGGTGCGGGCGCGGTCGTAGCCATAGGTGGCCCACGGCGTGGGGTCCTCGCGCTTCGGCCGCGGCTTGGCCTCGGGCTCCTCCGTGGTCACGAACTCCTGCTTTGCAGAGCCGCGCTTCTGGGTAGCCCGGTCCCTTGTCAGGGCGTACACGCCGGCCGCGACGGCGAGTGCCAGCACGGCGAGCGCGCCTCCGATGAGCAGGCGGCGTCGATTCACCGCGCGAAGGATAGGAGGCGCCAGATGCGCTTCATCGCGCGCGGCACCTCCACTCCCAGGGCACTCTCGGACAGCTGCCCGGCCCACTGCGGCGTCCCCGCGCGCACGACGATGCCCTTGCCGAGGCGATAGGCCACGAAGTCCGGCTCGCCCGGGTCCCGCCCGGCGGCGGTCAGCGGCTCCATGCCGCGAGGCAGCGCGGCACTGGGCTCGAACGTCCTGAACTCGCCCACGAAGCGATCGGCGCCGCCGAACAGGCCCAGCCGGTCGTCCTCGACCACCAGAGGGGCCGCGCTCGTGCGCAGCAGCCGGTGCGTCCGCTCGCCGAAGACGTTCTGCGGCCGCGGCCCGGAAGCCGGGCCCGCCACGCCCCGGGACAGCGGCACGGGCCTGCGCAAGGCGTCGCTGCCGAACGATGCCACCCGGCCGCCGCCCTCGGCGTAGCGGCCCAGGCGCCGCTCGAGCCGCTGCGGCAGCCAGCGCGCGCTGCCCGCGAACGCCACCCCCGGCGCGTTGCCGAGCGCCGGACCGTCGCCCAGCTCGAGCGCCAGGTCGGTGGTCAGGTCGTAGCTGAGCCTCTCCCGGTCGAGGAAGCGCAGCAGCGGCGAGACCTGGGAGCGGAAGCCGCTCGGCAGAGCCCCTCGGGCGAAAGGCCGCGCGAGCCGCACGCGCCCGCGGTCGAGCGTGTCGGGAAAGCCGTCGAGGTCGTCGTCGACGGCGTTGTGGCCCTGCCAGCTGAGCGCCGGCAGCACCACGAGCGGGCGCGGGCGGTTGGCAGCGCGGCGCGTCTGCGGGAGCCCCGCCACGACCAGCGGCCACTGCGCGCGGCGGCGCGCGGCGCGCACCCGCACCACGAAGACGCCCGTCTTCGCGCGGCGCGGGATCTTCACCCTGAAGCGCCCGCCGATGCGCTCGCCCTTGCGCACCACCCGCCGCGAGCCCAGGCGAGCTAGGGCGAAGTCGAAGCTGCGCTCGAACGGGCCGACCTCGAGGGGCGCAAGCGAGCCGGCCGCTACGACGCCCAGCGGGCCGCGCAGGTCGAGCTTTCGCACGAGTACGCCGGTGCCCGGGCGGGCGCTCGCGGCGGTGGGGATATCGGCCGGTGCAACCGCACGGTTGCCAGCCCTGTCGCGGACGGTCACCGTGAAGGCGTAGCTTCCCGCCGCAGCGGGGCGACCGCGCACGCTGCCGTGCCAGAGGGCGCTGCGGCTGGGCCCGCCGCGGAAGCGGGCGACCACCCTCGGCGGCCCGTCGTCCGTGCGGAAGATGCGGAACTCCGGTGCCTCGTTGCGGGGCCCGCGGTAGCGGATGTGCACGCGCGGGTCCTGCCCCGGCTCGCCTGGCGCGATCACGCCCGGGCGCGCGGACGTGATGGCCACGTGAGGCGGCCGGGTGTCCACGTCGACCTTCTTGATCGAGTTGATCACGCGGCCCTCGTCGCGCCGCACCACGCGCATCGTGTACTCGCCGTCGCGAACGACGGCGCGGTCGTCGTCGCGCCCGTCCCAGGTGTAGCGGTACCTGACGTCACCTGCGAGCTGGCGGTTGTCCACCAGCCGCCGCACCTCGTTGCCCTCGCCGTCGACGATCGAGAAGGTGATCTTCGCGGGGCTGGAGAGGTCGAAGCCGAGCCGCGAGCTGTCGCGAAAGCCGTCGCCGTTCGGCGAGATGTCGGCCGGCCCGGCGGCGAAGCGCAGCACCAGCGGAAACTCACTCTTGAGCTGCTGGGTGACGAAGAAGGCCACGATCGTCGCGAGCACGAGCGCGGCGAACGCCGCGCGGACCAGGGGCTTCGCCATGACGGCCGAACGCTAGTGGTTGGCTCGGCACTCAGAATGTGGGGCGTGCGCGTGCAGCTCGTAGATCCCTCGGGGGACGTGACTCCCTACGACCACTCGCTGGCGGCGGCTCTGGCACGCCACGGCGCCGACGTCGAGCTGGTGACCTCGCGCTTCCTCTATGGGCCGATCCCGAGCAACCGCGACTACGCGCTCAGCGAGACCTTCTACAGATGGGCCACCGCCCTTGGCCCGCGCAGCCGCCGTGCGCGGCGGGCGCTCAAGCTGCTCGAGCACGGGCCCGGCATGCTCCGCTACCGCCGCCGCGCGCGGCAGGCCGACGTGCTCCACTTCCAGTGGCTGCCGCTCGAGCCGCTCGACCTGCTGCTGCTGCCGCGGCCGCCGCCGCGGGCCATGACCATGCACAACGTGCTGCGGCGCGAGCGCGAGTCGCTCACCCGCCGCGTCGCGCAGCGCATGGACGCGGTGGTCGTGCACACCCGCGCCGGGGCCGCTGAGCTGGAGCGCCTGGGAGTCGACCCGGAACAGGTGCACGTGATCCCGCACGGCGCCTTCGAGCACCTCACTCGCCAGCCCGACGAGCGGCCCTTGCCACCCGAGCTGGAGCGGGTCGAAGGGCCGGTGGTGCTCTACTTCGGCACGCTTCGCCCGTACAAGGGCGTCGAGGTCCTGCTCGAGGCCTTCCGGCGCGTGGAGGGCGCGGAGCTGTGGGTGGTGGGCCACCCGCTCGGCACCTCGCCGCGGCGCTTGCGCGAGCTGGCCGGCGAGCGGGTGCGCTTCGTCAGCCGCTACGTGACCGATCCGGAGGCGCCGGCATTCTTTCGCCGCGCGGAGGTGCTGGTGCTGCCGCACCTGAAGGTGGACCAGTCGGGGGTCCTCTTCGCGGGCCTCGCGTTCGGGAAGCCGATGGTGCTGAGCGACGTGGGTGGCTTCGCCGAGCTGGCGCGCGACCACGGCGCGGGGCGCCTGGTCCCGCCCGGCGACCCGCGCGAGCTGGCGAGGGCGCTGAACGAGCTGCTGACCGACGCCGACCAGCGCCGGCGCCTGGCAGAGGCGGCCGCGACTGCGGCCGCCGGCGAGTTCTCATGGGATGGCATCGCGCGGCGAACGCTGCGCCTGTACGAGGATCTCCTGCGGTGAAGGCCGTCTTCATGGGAAAGTGCAAGCGCTCCGCCGCGCGCGCCCTCGACTGGCTGGTCGGGCAGGGCTGCGAGGTCGCCGCTGTGGTGTCGGCCGATCCGGACCGCTTCACCGTCGCCGAGCAACGGCTCGACCTCGTGGCGGAGCGGCACGAGCTGCCGCTCGTGACCGACGGCGAGCTCTATGCCGCCCTCGACGATCCCGCCGGCTCGCGGCTCGATCTCGCTGACGTCGACGTCGTGATCTCGTTCCTGTTCTGGAAGCGCATTCGCGAGCCGCTGATCTCGCTGGGAGGCGTCGGCTGCCTGAACTTCCATCCCGCCCCCCTCCCGGACATGCGCGGCGTGGGCGGCTACAACGTCGCCGTGCTCGAGGCGCGCTCCGAGTGGGGGGTGTCCTGCCACTTCGTCGACGAGCGCTTCGACACCGGCGATCTCGTGGCGGTGGAGCGCTTCGCGATCGACCCGGAGTCGGCCACGGCGCTGTCACTCGACATAGAGAGCCAGGAGCGCCTGTTCGAGCTGTTTCGGGCCGTGCTTGGGCGCGTGGTGGGCGGAGAGGAGCTGCCGCGCAGCGCGCAGGGCGAGGGACGGTACGTGAGCCGGGAGGAGCTCGAGCGGCTGCGCCGGCTGCGGCCGGGCGACGACCTCGGCCGCAAGCTCCGCGCCTTCTGGTATCCGCCCTGGCCGGGGGCCGTCGTGGAGCTGGACGGCCGGGACCTCACGCTGGTGGACGAGCGGCTGCTGGACGAGCTGGCGGCGGTCTACAGGGACGCCGGCCGGGTTCCCTGAGAAGTGACCCCCGTCACGCAGCGGGACGCTCCGGCGCGAGTAGTCTCAACCGCATGACCGGCCTGGCCTGCGCGGCCTGCGGCACACAGAACCCCGCCGGCGCGCGCTTCTGCATGTCGTGCGGCTCCGCGCTGGCGCGGCGCTGCCCCAACTGCGGGCATGAGGCGCCGCCCGGGGCGCGCTTCTGCACCGCGTGCGGCAGCGCGCTCGACGCCGCCTCCACGCCCGCGCCGATGCCTTCGCCCGCCAACGCCTCGCTGCCCGAGGAGCGGCGGCGGGTGACCGTGCTGTTCGCCGACCTGTCTGGCTACACGGCCGTCGCCGAGCGCATGGACCCCGAGGCGGTCAAGACCCTGGTCGAGCGCTCGCTGCGCCGGCTGGGCCAGGAAGTCGAGCGCTATGGGGGCACCGTCGACAAGTACATCGGCGACAACGTCATGGCCCTGTTCGGTGCGCCGGTCGCCCACGAGGACGACGCCGAGCGCGCCGTGCGCGCGGCGCTCGGCATGCAGGGGGCGATGGCCGAGATCAACGAGGCGCTGCCCGAGGGAGCTCACTTCGAGCTGAGCGTGGGAGTCAACACGGGCGAGGTGCTGGCGGGGGCCGTGGGCGACCGCTACACGGTGACCGGCGACACGGTGAACGTGGCCTCGCGGCTGCAGAGCGCCGCCCGCCCGGGGAGCGTGACGGTGGGCGAGCCCACCATGACCGCCACCAGGGGGGCCGTGCGCTACGACCGGCTCGAGCCACTCCAGCTGAAGGGCAAATCCGAGCCGGTGCCGGCGTGGGAGGCGACCGGGCTCGAGTCCGAGCACGCCCGCGGGCGCGTCACGACGGCACGCGAGTCACCGCTGGTGGGCCGGGACTACGAGGTGGGCGCGCTGGAGTCGCTGCACGAGCGCGTGGTCCGCGAGCGGCGACCGCATCTCGTCACGCTGATCGGCGAGGCCGGCGTGGGCAAGTCGCGCCTGCTGCGGGAGTTCGAGCGGCGCCTGGCCGTCGACGGCGGCCCGACGGAGGTCCGCACCGGTCGCTGCCTGCCATACGGCAGCGGCGTCGTCTACTGGGCGCTCGGAGAGATCCTGCGCGCCGAGTGCGGCATCGTCGACAGCGACTCCTCCGAGGAGGCCTGGCGCAAGCTATGCGGCTTCTTCCAGTGGATGATGGGGAGCGCCGACCAGCCCCTCAGCGAGGCGGGGCAGCGCAAGGCGGCGCTGATCGGCCGCTCGCTGGGCATCGACGTGCCGCCCGAGCTGGCGAAGTTCGACGGAGACCCCGAGCGCGTGCGCGAATCGTTCTTCTCGGCCCTGCGCTCGGGCATCGAGGCGCTCGCCAACCAGCACCCACTGGTGCTCGCGTTCGAGGACGTGCACTGGGCCGACGATGGCATGCTCGACGCGATCGAGCACCTGGCGCAGTGGGTCCGCGCCCCACTGATGCTGGTCTGCCTGGCGCGGGACGAGCTGCTCGATCGGAGGACCACCTGGGGCGGGGGCCGGCGCAACGCCACGCAGTTCTTCCTCGCACCGCTCTCACCCGACGACACGGGCGACCTGGTGCGGGCGCTGCTGCCGGAGGGCACCGAGGTGCCGCGGGCGGTGGTGGAGCGCTCGGGAGGCAATCCGCTGTTCGCGGAGGAGATGGCCCGGCGCATCGCCGAGCACGGCGCGGAGCACGCCGGCGCGCTGCCCGAGACCGTCCAGGGCGTGCTGGCCGCCCGCCTGGACGCACTGGAACCGTTCGAGCGGCGGCTCGTGCAGCAGGCCGCGGTCGTGGGCCGGACGTTCTGGGAGGGCTCACTGGCGCCGCTCGCTCAGGCCGAGGGACGCGACCTGGGCCGGGCCCTGAGCGGCCTGCAGGAGAAGGACATCCTCGCTCCCGTGCCCGAGGGCCGGCTCGAGGGCGAGCGCGAGCTGGCGTTCAAGCACGTGCTGATCCGCGACGTGGCCTACGGGATGCTGCCGAAGTCGGTGCGCTCGCGCAAGCACTTCGAGGTGGGCGGCTTCATCGAGGAGCGGGCCGGTGACCGCACGGACGAGGTGGCGCCGCTGCTCGCGGAGCACTACGGCCGCGCGGCCGCCCTCGGCCGCGAGGGCGGCGTGCCGCCCGAGGAGCTCACGGCGATGCTCGAACGCGCCGTGCACTTCCTGGAGGAGGCAGGCGACGCCGCCTGCCGGCTGTTCTCAAACCGCGAGGCGGCCTCGCACTACCGGCACGCGGGCGAGCTGGCGAAAGACCCCGACGTGGTGGCCCGCGTGGGCGAGAAGCTCGGCGACGTGTCGCTGCGGCTCGGGCGCGTCGACGCTGCCGTGGAGGTGTGGGAGCGCTGCCTCACCCACCACCGCGGGCAGGAGGACCTCGAGCGGGTCGCCGACCTCCACCGCAAGCTCGGCGCGGCGCTGTCGCACAAGGGCGAGCGCAAGGGCGCGATCGAGCACTACCAGAAGGGCATCAACCTGCTCAAGGACGGGCCGCCCCGCCTCGAGCTCGTGCGCCTGTACGAGGAGGCCGCGTGGCTCTACCTGCACACCGGCGACAACATGCTCGCGATCTACGCCTCGGAGAAGGCGTTGCGGCTGGCCGAGCGCCTGGGCGAGACGCGCGCCGCCAGCCGCGCCCACGGCATCTTCGGGCGCGTGTTCGGGCGCATCGGCGACACGGAGAAGGCGCGCCAGAACCTCGAGCGCGCGGTCGACCTGGCGCGTGGCTCCGATCACGGCGAGACGATCCTCGCGCTCGACGCCCTGGGCAGGTACCTGGAGACCTCCGAGGCCGACGCCGCCGGGGCTCGCGAGGCGTACGAGGAGGCGCTCGCGCTGGCCGAGCGCGTAGGCAGCCTGCCCTCGCAGGTGGAGCTCCAGGCGGCGCTGGCACAGCTGGCCGCCTACCGGGCCGACTGGGGCCGCGCGGCCGCCGCCGCGGCGGCCAGCGCGGAGCTGGCCGAGCGCGAGGGACTCGAGGGCAAGCTGTCGCTGCCCTACGCGCTGCAGGGCCTGATGCTGTGGCGCGAGGGCGACCTTGCCGGGGCGGCGAAGCTCTACCGCCGCGCCCACGAGCTCGCCGAGCAGGTGGGGTGGTCGGAGCTGGCCTTCCAGGCCCTGTTCGGCCTGGCGCTGGCGCTGCGCGACGCCGGCGAGCTGAGCGACGCGGTGACTGCGCTCGACCAGGCGATCGACGTCTGCGAGCGCGCCGGGCTGATCGCCCAGTCGATCCAGGCCACGGGCACGCGCGCGGTGGTGCTGGCTCTCGCCGGTCGCGACGATGCCGCACGCCAGTCGGCGCACGAGGCGGCGGAGCTCGCCGAGCGCCTGCACTACCCACTTGCACGCGCGGCCGCCCTGGAGGCGCAGGGCGCGGCGGCGGCGGACCCGCATGAGGGGGCCGCGCTGCTCGACGAGGCAGAGCAGGCATGGGCGGCCCTGGAGCGCCCGCTCGAAGCGGCGCGCTGCCGGCTGCTGGCCGGGCAGGCGCTGGCCGGCCATGATCCCGGACGCTCGCGCGAGCTGCTCGAGGAGGCCGCCGTCGAGATCGAGCGCCTGGGCGTGCCACACCTGGCCGAACGGGCCCGCGCCCTGGCGGCGGCGGGCTAGCGACGCCCGCTCAGCGGGTCTGGTCTGTCCCGGCGACCACTACGACGCTGGCGTCGCCGGCGAGCCCCTGCGTCTGCGCGTCGATCCGCTCCCGCTGGCCAACCCGCAGCCGCCTGCCCACCGCGGCGGCCTCACGTTCGTGACCGGGGGCGAACAGCACGACCGATTCGGCGCGCTGCTGGTCGGTGCTGTTGGTGACGTTGCCCAGCTCGAACCCGAAGCCCTCGATCTTGTCGCCGAGCTGCGCCGCCAGGCCGGGGACCGTGGTCCCGTTGAGCACCGCCACCGTGACCGTCTTGGGCTGGACCGCCCCCTTGCGGCGGCCACTGCCCCCGCCCCTCGGCGTATCGCCGCCGCTGGGCGCACCGCCGCCGCTCTCGCCCACCTGCTGCGAAGGAGCCTGGGATCCGGCGTCGTCCCTCGAGAGCTCGACGACGGCGAACGCCGCCCCTCCGCCCACGATCAGGATGCCCGCGATCGCGAGCACCAGGTAGCGCGGGCTCGCGAGCAGGCGGCGGTACCAGGGCGCGCGTGAAGGAGGCGGGATGATCGCCGTCTGGGCCGGTCGTGGAGGGCCGCTGCGCGCAGGCTGCCTGCCGGACCTTCCCGGAACCGGCGGCGAGCCGCCGGGCCCGACACCGGCCCGCGCCGGAGGCCGCGAGCCGCCGCGGGTGACCGGGCCGGGTGCCGCGGGGCCGCCCTCGCCGGCGCGCTCGGGGGCCGCGGTGTCGCCCCCGCCGGCTGCCGTGTCGCTCCCTCCGCCGGCGGGAGTCGCCGGCGGCGCGGCCGCGGCGGCTCGCGGCGACACCTGCGCCTGGCCGGCCGGAGTGGCCGCTCCCTCACGAGCGTCGCCCGCGGCGGCGTCCTCTCCGCTGCCGGCGGCGTCCTCCCCGTGCGCCTCGGCCATGGCCGAGGCGGGCGCCGCCCCGGCGGCTGCCGCGCTGGCCCCAGAACGTACCGGCTGGCGCTCCTCCTCCGTGCGGGACGGCACCGGAGCGGCCTCGGGCGGCCCCCGCTCACCCTCCGTTCGGCCCTCGGCCTGCTCGACGCCCGTGACGGCCTCGTCGGCGTCGGCAGCGGCCACCCGCTCGCGCTCGGGCGGCTCCCCCTCGGAGTCGCCGTTGGTGGGCTGGGCAGCCGGCTGCCTGCCCTGGCCCGCCGCAGTGGCGGCGGCCGCGGCCGCCGGCGCCGCGACGCCAGGGGCTGCGGCGCGCTGCTGCGGCTGCGCCACCACTCGAGCCGGCTGGGGTTGGTCGGCGGCGCGCTCAGGCGCCCTGCCGGCCCACTCGCGCAACCGTTTGAGGTCGCGCGCCTGGGAGAAGTACAGCGCGGAGAGCACCGCCAGCCCGACAACCGCGGCGAAGCCGGCGTACGAGCCGATGTCCTGGATGATTTCGAGTGGCAAGTTCGGGAACTCTAGAAGCGGGCCCGGCCCCCCTGCTGCGGGGCTAGTCGAGGTCGGCGCCCGAGGACGCTATCGAGAGCGCTCGCTCCGCGGAAAGCTCGGCCACCGCGCCGGCGAGCCCGGCGCCGTCCCCGTTGTACACGAGCTCTTCAATGCGCGCGAAGGCGCTCTCCACCCAGTCGGGGTCGAGCGGCGGCCGGACCGCCGCGACGATCTTCTCGGCGGGGGTGGGGTGCGGCCGCTCACCGGGGTTGAACAGCTCCTCGTGCACCTTCTCGCCGGGGCGTCTGCCGACCACCTCCACGCCGATGTCCACGTCGGGCTCCAGGCCCGCCAGGCGGATCATGTTCCGGGCGAGGTCGACGATCTTCACCGGATCGCCCATCTCGAGTACGAACACCTCGCCCCGGATGGAGAGCTCGCCGGAGCGAATGATCAGCTGCACGGCCTCCGGGATCGTCATGAAGTAGCGCGTCATCTTCGGGTCGGTCACGGTCACGGGGCCGCCCGCGGCGATCTGGCGGCGGAAGATCGGCACCACGGAGCCCGAGGAGCCCAGCACGTTGCCGAAGCGCACGGCCGAGTAGCGGGTCCCGCGGAAGCGGTGCTGGGCGGCCTCGATGGCCCACTCGGCCAGGGCCTTGGACGCGCCCATGACGGTGGCGGGGCTGACCGCCTTGTCGGTGGAGACCAGCACGAAGCGCTCGACGCCGGCCTCTCCCGCCGCGGCGGCGAGGATGCGCGTGGCGACGGCGTTGTTGCGAACCGCCTCGACCGGGTTCTCCTCCATCAGGCCCACGTGCTTGTAGGCCGCCGCGTGGAAGACCACGGACGGCCGGTGCTCGGCGAACAGCTCGCGCACGCGCGTGGCGTCCTTGCAATCGGCCAGCACGGCGGCGGCGCGACCGAAGTGGCGCTCCTCCTCGAGCTGGCGCCTGATCTCGAACAGCGAGTTCTCGGCGTTCTCGACCAGCACCAGGCGCTTTGGCCCCACGCGCGCGATCTGGCGGCAGAGCTCCGCGCCGATCGAGCCGCCGGCACCGGTGACCAGCACGGTGTGTCCGCGCAGGTAGCCGCCCACGCGGTCGATCTCCACGCGCACCGGCTCGCGCCCCAGCACGTCCTCCACCCGCACCTCGCGCACCTGACGCATGAGGTTGACGCCCCCGGAGAGCAGCTCGAAGGTGGTGGGCAGGGTGCGCACGGGGATGTCGCGGTCGCGACAGGCCGTGACTACCTGCTGGCGCAGGGTGCCCGGCGCAGACGGGATGGCGATGATGACCTCATCGGGCTCGGCGTCGTCGAGCACCCTGGGGAGCTCGCTGGTGCGGCCGAGCACCTTGTAGCCGGCCACTCGCATGCCCTGCTTGCGCGGATCGTCGTCCACGAAGCCGATCGGTGCGCTCGACAGCTCCGGGTTGCGCCGCAGCTCGAACGCCACCTGCTGCCCCCCGTTGCCGGCTCCAACGATCAAGACCTCGCGGGCGGCGCGGGCGAGCACCGGCCCGCGCAACGGGCGCTCCACCACCGCCCGCACGAGGAAGCGCGAGCCGGCGGCGAACGCCAGCGTGAGCAGGAAGTCCAGCGCGATCACGCCGCGCGGCGGGTCGGTGCGGCCCAGGGAGAGCAGGAACAGCGCCGCGATCAGCACGAAGCTCGACACCACCACGGCCTTGACCAGCGACTCGAAGTCCCGCTGGTCGACGAAGCGCCAGAGCTTGGTATAGAGGCCGAAGAGCGCGAACACCGCCAGTTTCATCGCGACGGCGAACACGATCGTGTGCTCGAGCAGCTCCTCGTAGCGGGCCGGGATGCCGGCGTCGAAGCGCAGCGAGTAGGACAGGTAGTACGCGAGCGCCAGCAGGCAGGCGTCGACGCCGACCTGCCCGAGGCGTCGCAGGTTCACGGAGGAGCGAAGCGTTCTCATGCGGCCGAAAGAATCATCTTGACCAGCTGGCGGGGATCGCGCCGGACGCGCAAGCCGCCGCCCACGGGCCGCCGCTCGACGCGCACCTCTTCGGGTCGCTGGAGCCTGCGAAGGCGACCCTCCGCGAGGAGAGCCTCGTCCACCGCGCCCAGCCGTCCCTCGAACGTCGTATAGACGGGCGTGCCGAGCGCCACGGCCTCACGGTTCATGGTACCGCCGGCGGAGACGACGAGGTCGGCGAAGGCGATCAGGCTCTGGGCGTCGACCGCGCGCTCGGGCACCACGAATCCGCCGACCCGGGCGAGCTCCTCCCGCTGCGCCGCCGTGCGCGGCAGCACCACCGCCTGGGCGTCCTGCTCGCGGAGCGTGTCGAGCACTCCCCTGAACAGCGGGTTCTCGAAGCGGTGATAGAGCGACACCTCAGGCGGCGTGCGCAGAACCACCAGCGGGCGCGTGCGATCGATGCCGAGCTCGGCGAGCACCGACTGGTCGGGGTCGAAGTCGGCGAGGTAGTACTCCTCCTTCAGACCCGGGTAGCGGCGCAGCTTGCCGTCGGCGCCGTAGGGGTGGAGGCGCTGCGGCGGAATCGCCTCAGGGACCACGACGGCGCGAGCCAGGCGGCAGTTGAGGTGGTGCTGGACCTTGGCGAACTCGTAGTCGAACGCGGTCACGCTGGGTACCCGCATCAGAGCGGCGGCCATCATCACGTCGTTCGAGCCGTGGCCCACCGCGACGTCAAAACGCCGGCCCCGCGCCCAGCGCGCGAGCGCCATGCTGCGCGAGGCCAGGCCGGCGGCCTTGCTGCGCAACCGCTCGCCGCGGTGGCTGCCGATGGCGGTGTGCCGCACGCCCAGCCGCTCGCAGAGCTCGAGGGTCTGGGCGAAGTCGCGAGCGGTGACCTCAACCTCGTGACCGTCCTCCCGCAAGGCCGCTATCAGCGGCCGCATGACGAGCACGTGGGGGCTGTTGGTCAGGTCCACCCAGACGCGCACGCCGCCACCACCTCCCGGACCTGCTCCTCCGACAGCTGCGTGCCCATCGGCAGCGCCAGGTGGGTGCGCGCCGCCTCGTCCGTGCCGGGGAGCTCGACGTCCGCAGCGAGCGCGGGCTGGCGGTGCACCGGGACCCTGTAGTAGGCCCGTGCGCCGATGCCGCGCCCCGCCAGCGCCGCCAGCAGCACGTCGGCGCGTCCGTGGCGCGCCACGTAAAGGTGGTAGACGTGCTCGGCGCCGTCTACCCGGCACGGCAGCTCCACGTGCTCGCCGAGTCCGTTGCGTGCGTAGGCGGCGGCCGCCTCGCGGCGGGCGGCGTTCCAGCCATCGAGCTCCGGAAGCAGCACGCGAAGGGCGGCGGCCTGCAGCTCGTCGAGCCGCGAGTTGTAGCCGACCTCGGTGAAGGTGCCCTTGTCCTTCGAGCCGTGGAAGCGCAGCACGCGGGAGCGCTCGGCCAGCTCGTCGCTGTCGGTGGCGATCGCGCCGCCGTCGCCCAGGCACGGCAGGTTCTTGGACGGGAAGAACGAGAACGTCGCCGCATCGCCGAGCGAGCCGGCGCGCCTGCCCCCCAGCACGCCGCCCGCAGCCTGAGCGGCGTCCTCCAAGACCGGCAGGCCGAGCCCGCGCAGGTCCGGCGCGACGTTGCCGAACAGGTCCACGCTCACGACTGCCTTCGTGCGCGGAGTCAGCGCCGCCGCCACGGTCTCCGGCGTCACACAGAAAGTCGCGGGGTCGATGTCGCAGAACACAGGCGTGGCGCCGGCGGTGGCCACGGCCTCGGCGCTGGCGTAGAACGTGAACGAGGGCACGACCACGTGGTCGCCCGGACCGACGCCCATCGCCCGCAGCGCGATGGTGATCGCATCGGTGCCGTTGGCCACACCCACCACGTGGCGCACTCCGAGATAGCGGGCGAACTCGCTCTCGAAGCCGGCCACCTCGGGGCCGAGAATGTAGCGACCCCCCTCGACGACCGCCGCGAGGCGCTCCTTCAACGCCGGCAGCTGGGCCTCCAGCGAGCTCGCGAACAGGGGGACCGGGGCCATGGCGGCTAGCTACCCTACTTCGCCCACATGCTGCTGATCGCCTCGATCACCGACCCGATCGTCGAGGTGGCCGTGGATGTCGTGGATGCGCTGGGACTGGTGGGCGTCTTCATCCTCATGGTCCTCGAAAGCGCCTGCATCCCGGTGCCAAGCGAGGCCACCATGCTGTTCGCCGGATTCAACGTCGCGCGCGACCACTACTCTCTGTTCGCCGCCGTCGCCACGGGCTCGCTGGCCAATCTGCTCGGCTCGTGGCTCGCCTACTGGCTCGGGCGCGCCGGACGCGTCGACCTGCTCGAGAAGCACGGGCGCAAGCTGCACATCAAGCCCGCGCACCTGGCCTGGGCCGATCGCTGGTTCCGCGAGCACGGCGACGCGACGGTCTTCTTCACCCGCATGCTGCCGATCGTCCGCACGTTCATATCACTGCCGGCCGGGGTGGCGCGGATGCCGTTCTGGCGCTTCAGCCTGCTCACTCTGGCCGGCTGCGTTCCGTGGGTGCTGCTGCTGACCTTCATCGGGAAGCAGGCCGGCGAGCGCTGGGACCAGTGGAAGGACCACCTCCACTACGTGGACTACGCCGTGGTCGCCGCGATAGTGATCGGCGGGGCCTACCTGCTGCTTCGCCGGCGCCGCGCCGGGGGGACCGCGGCCGAGTCCACGTAGGCGCTGGCGCAAACGCCATATTGCGCCTAGGGTGGCGTGGTGCAGGGGGATCAAATGATCATCCGCCCCCAGCACCCCGCCACCGGACCATCCGTGGAGAAGGACCCGCAGTCGGGCCGGGCCTGGCTCGACGCGACGCTCGCGCGACTGCTCGAGCACGTTCGAACGCTGCTCGACGTCGACGGCGTTGCATTCCTGGTGGTCGACGCAGAGCGGCGGAACATCGAGCCGCTCGCGGAGTGGTTTGCCAGCACACGGCTGCGTGAGACGATCGAGCCCGCGAACCGGCGCCCCTATGACCGCCAGCGGCCGGGCCTCGTGGAATACGCGCTTGAACGGGACCGGCCGCTGCTGCTGCCGCGGGTGGAGGCCTGGGAGAATGCGCCCGACATGCTCCACACCGCGGTGGCGGCGCTGGGCGAGGAGCGCGCCGCGCGCTTGTGGGAGATCTACCGCGCGGCTTCGGTGATCGCGTGCCCCGTGAAGACCCCGATCGGCCGCCCGCTGGGAGTGCTCGTGGTGGGCTGCCTGCCGCCGAAGCGTCCCTTTGGGCGAAAGCAGCTACGAACCGTGGAGGTGCTGGCCGACCTCTCCGGCCTCGCCCTGGAGCGGGCCGAGCGGCTGGAGCTCGCGGGCCGCCGCGCGCGCGGCGAGGTCCGCCTGAAGCGCGCCTCGGAGGCCATGTCGAGCTCACTGGAGCTCGCCGACGCCTACCGCAGCGTGGTGCGCTACGCCGCGACGGTCACCGGCGCAAGCCGCGCGTTGCTGACGCGCCTGAACCCGCGCGTGGGAGAGCTGCGCCCGGTTGCCAGCGTCGATCCCTCCGCAGAGCTCGCCGAGCGTCGCTTCCGGCTTGACAGCAGTGTGCTCGGCGAGGTCGCCCGCTCGCGCGTGGCCTGCGTGCGCGGAGCGGGGGCGGACGAGACCTGGAGCCTTCCGGCCGGCTCGTCGATGCACGCGCCGATCGAGTTGGGCCCGCGCCTCTACGGAGTGCTGAGCGTCGCCCACGAGCAACCCGAGCGCTTCGACGAGAACGACCTCGACCTGCTCGTGAAGCTGTCGCGCTCCTCGGCCGCCGCCATCGCCAACGCAATCGACTTCCAGCGCGAGCGGCGCATCGCGCGTGCGCTCACGCTCGGCTTCGTTCCCGAGTCGCTGCCGGAGGTCGACGGCTATGACACCGGGCTGCTGTACGCGCCGGCCGCCAACGAGGCCGCGGGCGGCGACGTCTACGGGGCGTGGGTGCTGCGTGGCGGTGAGATCGCCGTGCTGGTGGGTGACGTGGCGGGCAAGGGGGTGGAGACCGCGGCCTTGAGCGCGATGGTCCGCTTCTTCATCGAGGCGCGCAGCTGGGACGTGTCCGATCCCGGCACGGTGATCGAGCAGACGAATGCGCTCCTGCTCAGCCGCCTGCCCCGCGACAGCTTCGTCACGGCCTTCTTCGGCATCCTCTCCCGCGGCCGCCTCCGCTACTGCAGCGCCGGCCACCTGCCGCCGCTCCATGTGAGCCGGGACGGCGTGCGGCCGCTCGCCGGCCACGGCCTGCCGTTGGGCATCGACCAGGGGGTGGCCTACGGCGCGCTCGAGCTGGAGCTCGGCGCCGGCGACGTCGTGTTCGCCTACACCGACGGGCTGATCGAGGCGCGCCGCTCGGGTGAGATGTACGGCGCCGAGCGGCTCGAGGGGCTGGTCGCCCGCCACGCCCGGGAGCTGCACCCCCAGGAGCTGGTTCGCGGCGTGCACGACGAAATCGCCGGCTGGGCCTCGGGCCTGTCCGATGACGCCGTGGCACTGGCACTGCGGCGGCGCGCCTGACCGAGTGCTCCTTCGCTTGAATGTCGGCCATGCCTGAGGGGGCCTACGCGCGCGCCGGTGTGGATCAGTCCGAAGCCGGGCAGGCGGTGTCGGCACTGGTCGGAGTGCTCGACGGCATCGAAACCGGGCGCGGTTCCCGGGCAGCGCTGCCCTCGGGCCACTTCGCCAACGTGCTGCGCCTGGCCGGGGACCTCGGCCTTGCGATGTCCACCGACGGGGTCGGCAGCAAGGTGATCGTCGCCGAGCAGGTGGCCCGCTTCGACACGGTCGGCATCGACTGCGTGGCGATGAACGTGAACGACGTAATCTGCGTGGGCGCCGACCCGATAGCGCTGCTCGACTACATAGCCGTCGAGGAGGCCGATCCGGGCCGCCTGGGGCAGATCGCCGACGGCCTGCGCCGCGGCGCCGAGGAGGCGCAGGTCGAGATCCCGGGCGGGGAGCTCGCCGTGCTGCCCGAGCTGCTCCGGGGCCACCCCTCCCCGCGCGGCTTCGACCTGCTCGGGTTCTGCGTGGGGCTGGTGCAGCTCGACGAGCTCATCACGGGAGCCGCGGTGGAGCCCGGCGACGCCATCGTCGGCCTGCCGTCCAGCGGTGTGCACTCCAATGGCCTCACGCTTGCCCGGCGCGTGCTCGAGGACCTCTCGGAGGCACCGCCCGAGCTGGGTGGCGCGACGGTGGGCGAGACACTGCTCGAGCCGACCGTGATCTACGTGCGTGCCGTGCGCGAGCTGATCGACTCCGACGTGGAGGTGCACGGCCTGGCCCACATCACCGGCGAGGGCCTCCTGAACCTTCTGCGGCTCGATGCGCCGGTGGGCTACAGCGTCGAGACGCCCCTGCCGGCGCCTCCTGTCTTCGAGCTCATTGCCGAGCGCGGCGAGGTGGACGCGGGCGAGCTGCACGAGGTATTCAACATGGGCTGCGGCTTCTGCTGCGTCGTGCCGTGGGACCAGCGCGAGGCGGCCGCAGCGCTGCTGTCGGAGCGCCACGAGGGGGCCAGGACGATCGGCCGCGTTACCCCGACGGCCGGCATCGTGGAGCTGCCGGAGCTCGGCCTGATCGGCCGCCGCGACGAGGGCTTTCGCCCGCCGCCCGCTTAGGCCGGCTCAAACAGAACGCCGGTGAGGACCGGCACCGCCCTTAGCCTCCAGTCAGCCGCCAGCCGCCAGAGCTCCGCCTCAGCGCGCGGGCCGGCCAGGTCGCACACGCTCGAGACCTCGATCGCCGCCATGCGCCCGAAGCGCCGCAGCGCCCCCATCACGTCCGGCGGCGGCTCACCGCTTAGTTGAGCGCCCGCCGCAAGCGCGGCCGCGCGCCATTCCTCGTAGCTGCGCAGCCCGAAGACCCAGCCGTCATCACCGAACCGGATCGTGGGGAACACCACCCGCTCGCCGCCCTGGCCCTGCTTGACGCCGCCCGCCGCACGCGCCGCCTCGGGCACCGCGCGGGTGGCGTCCAGGTCGGCTCCGAAGGCCTCCACGATCGCGTTCGAGCTCAGGTCGATTCGAAAGCGAGCGGCGTCCAGGCCGGCGCGGCGCGCCTCCTCGACCAGCGCCTCTGTGGTGTCGAGCTTGCGGCGGAAGCAGAGGAGCCCCTCGCGCAGCGAGCGCAGACAGCTCTCGGCGGCCTCGGGGCCCTGCTCGGCGGCGGCCTTCACGGCCATGCAGGCCGGGTAGGTGGTCCGGATCGGGCATTCGCGCCATAAGCGCGGGTCGATCGGCATGCCCGAGTCGGCGGCGCGGTCGAGCCAATGCAGGAGCAGCCGGTCATAGTCCATCTCGTGACCCTGCTCGTAGTCGCGCGCCAGCCCGCCCATGATCCACTCGAACGAGAGGTCCGAGCCGAACTCCACCATGAGCCTGCGGATGGCCGGCTCGGCGGCCCACGAGGCAGAGCAGGCGGGATCCGTGTAGTAGCGGACGTGTACGGCCATCGAAGCGCGGAAAATAGACGCTCGTGATCGGCACCCTGCTCAGCGGACGTTTCCGCCTCGACGAGAAGATCGGATCGGGCGGGATGTCCACCGTCTATCGCGCCTTCGATCCCACGCTCGAGCGCTGGGTGGCGATCAAGATGATGCACCGCGACATCTCGTCCGACCCGGACCAGCTGGAGCGCTTTCGCCGCGAGGCGCGCACGGTCGCCCGGCTGAACCACCCGCACGTAGTGACGGTGATCGACGCCGGCGAGGACGAGGGGGCGCCCTACATCGTGTTCGAGTACGTCGAGGGCGAGACGCTCAAGGAGCGCATCCGGCGGATGGGAAGGCTGCCGGTGTCCGAGGCGGTGGCCTACGCCATCGAGATCGGCAGGGCGCTCTCGTCCGCGCACCAGAACCGGCTGGTGCACCGCGACGTGAAGCCGCAGAACGTGCTGATCGATCACGACGGCCGGGCGAAGGTCACCGACTTCGGCATCGCGCGCTCGCTCGAAGGCCACGGCCTGACCGCCCCGGGACGCGTGCTCGGCACCACCGACTACGTCTCCCCCGAGCAGGCCATGGGCCACGACGTGGCCGCGCAGTCGGACGTCTACTCGCTCGGCGTCTGCCTCTACGAGATGCTCACCGGAGAGGTCCCCTACCGGGCCGACACGCAGGTCGCGGTGGCCATGCAGCACGTCAAGGAGCCGCTGCCCGACGTCCAGCGGCGACGTCCGGAGATCTCGGCCGCGCTGGCGGCGGTGATCGAGCGGGCCACCGCGAAGGAGACGCGCCACCGCTACGCCACGGTCGACGCGATGGTGCACGACCTGGAGGAGGTTCTGGCGATCGAGGCCGCGCGCACCGGCGAGACCAGCGGGGAGGCCACCAGCGTGCTGCGCACCCTGCCGGGCGACACCGCCGACTTCGCCCCGGGCCGCTTGCGGCACCCACGCCGCGCCCTGATCGCCTCCGTCCTCGTACTCGCCCTGGCCGCCGGGGCGATCGCCTGGTTCGTGACCCGCGCAGAGCCCGGCCCCGGCCCCGCGGTCGCACCCAAGTCGCCGGGCCTGGCCACCGTGAAGCTCGGCTCGGACGCCGCCAGCGACTACGACCCCGAGGGCGATGGCGAGGAGTCCCCCGAGCAGGCGCGCAACGCCATCGACGGCAACCGCACCACGAACTGGGACACCGAGACCTACAGCGGCGGGTTCCAGGGCTCGGGCAAGCGCGGCGTCGGCCTCTACGTGGACACCGGCAAGCCGGTGGCCGCCCGCCAGCTGGCGCTCGTCACTGCCACGCCGGGCTACCAGGCGAAGGTCTACGCCAGCAACACCGTGCCAGACGACATCACCTCGAAGGACTGGACGCCGGTCAGCGGCGCCGGCAAGGTGAAGCAGGACGAGCGGATCGCGCTCGACACCGCCAGGAAGGAGTTCCGCTACTACCTGGTCTGGATCACCGGCCTGCCGCCCGGCAACAAGGCCGACATCCGCGAGCTGGCCCTGCGCCGCTAGGGCGTCGGCGCCGGCTTGGCCTTCGGGCCGCGCTCTAGAAGCGGTACGAGCGGTCGCGCTCGTGGCGCTCGAGCGCCAGGCCCAGCAGCCGCTCGAGCAGCTCGCCGTAGGGCACGCCGCTGGCGTCGAACAGCTTCGCGTAGACGCTCGTGGAGGTGAAGCCCGGCAGCGTGTTCAGCTCGTTCACGAGCACGCGGCCGTCCTCGACGAAGAAGTCGACGCGCGCGAGCCCCGCGCAGTCGACGATCCGGAAGACCTCTACGGCGAGTTCGCGGACCGCCTCACGGACCTGATCCGGCACCCGTGCCGGGATCACGAGCTCCATGCCACCGTCCGTGTACTTGGATTCGTAGTCGTACCAGTCGCCCTTCGTCACGACGATCTCTCCCGGCAGCGACGCCTCCGGGTCGGCGTTGCCCAGCACCGAGCACTCCACCTCGAGACCCTCGGCCATGCGCTCGACCACCACGACCGGGTCGTGCCTGAAGGCCAGCCTCAGCGACTCGTCGAGGTCCCGCGAGTCGCTCGCCTTCGAGATGCCCACCGACGAGCCTAGGCGCGCCGGCTTCACGAAGGCCGGCAGCGGGAAGTCGAGTCGAGGGCGCTCGCGGTCGCGTACCACCGCGTAGTCGACCTGCGGAATGCCGTGGGCGCTCATCAGGTCCTTGAACACCGCCTTGTCCATCGACACGGCCGACGCCATCACCCCGGCCCCGACGTAGGGAACATCGAGCAGCTCGAGCAGCCCCTGCACCGTGCCGTCCTCGCCGAACGGGCCGTGCAGCACCGGGAACGCCGCGGCCGCGGCGAGCAGGCCGCCGGAGGGCTCCAGCGTCACCGGCCGGCCCTCGTGGCCCCAGCGCCCCTCCCGGGAGATGCGCACGTCGAGCGCCTCGTGGCCCGAAGCGGCCAGACCGTCGCGCACCGCCTGCGCGGAAGCCAGCGAAACCTCGTGCTCGCTCGACCGACCGCCGGCGAGGACCGCCACCCTCACGGGGCGGGCGCGTCCTGGGCGGGGGCCGTGGTCTGCTCGTCGGGCGTGTCGCCCTTGTCCTTCTGCTGCTTCTCGAGCTTGCCCACCACGATCACCACCGTGCGACCCTGCTCCACCTGTGCCCCGCCACCTGGGCGCTGGTCGAGCACCTGGCCGTCCTCGTCCTCGTTGTCGGTCAGGCGCTGGCGCTGCGCCGGCACGAGCCCCGCGCTTCGCAGCCGCGCCGCCGCGGCGCCCGCCGACAGCCCGGTCACGTCGGGCACCGACACCTGCGACCGGCCCTGCGACACCGCGATCGTGACCCGGGCGCCCCTGCTCACGCTGGCTCCCCCGCCGGGGCTCTGCGCGATCACCTGCCCCTCCGGCTCATCGGACTCCTGCTCGGTCACGGATACGCCCAGGCCTTCGTCGCGCAGGCGTCCCTCCGCCGAGTCGCGCGAGAGCCCCACAACGTCGGGAACCCGGATCTTCTGCGGCCCGGAGCTGACGAGCAACCGCACGCGCGTGCCGCGCTGCACATCGGCCCCCTCCCGCGGAACGGTGCGGATCGCGATGCCTTTGGGCACCTCGTCGGAGCTCTCGCTGTCCACGTTCGCCTTCAGCCCGGCGTCGTTCAGCTCCTTGATCGCCGTGCGCTCGGGTAGGTTCTCGACCGCCGGCACGCGCACGTTTCCGGGGCCCTGGGAAACCTCCAGCGTGACCGTGCTGCCCTTGTCCGCCTCCTCGCCGGCGTTGGGGTCCTGATCGACCACCTCGCCGATGTCCTCGGGACTCGGGGCGCGCGACTCGCGCACTTCGAAGCCGGTCTTCTCGAGCCGTTCGCGCGCGTCGAGCACCTGCTTTCCGATCACCCGCGGTACCTCGACCTTCTCCCCCGCCAGGAGTCCGCTTGCCGCCAGGTACGCGAGCAGCCCGGCCAACAGCAGCACGAGCAGGCCCAGCAGGAGCCAGGGCCAGCGACGTCGCCTCCGCTCGCGCTCGGCGATCTCCGCGTCGTGGGGCGTCAAGGGGGCCGACGGCTCCGCCGTCACCGTATCGGTGGCCTCGCGGCGGTCTTCCCCGGGCGGCGGCGGCAAGGGCACCGGCGCGAACGCCGCGGTCTCTCGCCCGCGCCGCCCCGACCCGTCCTGCAGGTGCTCGGCCACCGCCTCCAGCGCCGCGGCGAACTCCTCGGCGCTCTGCCAGCGCCTGGCCGGGTCCTTGGCCAGCGCCGCCATCACCACCGACTCCAGGCCGGGGTCGATGTCCGGGCGCAGCCGTGACAGCGGAGGCGGCGGCTCCGACAGGTGCTTGAGCGCCACCGAGACCGCGCTGTCGCCGTCGAACGGAAGGCGGCCGGCGAGCAGCTCGTAGAGCATCACGCCGATCGAGTAGAGGTCGGACGTCGCGGTCACGGCATGCCCCTGTGCCTGCTCGGGCGAGAGGTACTGCGCGGTGCCCATGATCGAACCGGTCTCGGTCATCTCGGACGTGCCGGCGCGGGCGATGCCGAAGTCGGTGACCTTGGCGTTCCAGTCGTCGTCGACGATCACGTTGTGCGGCTTGAAGTCGCGGTGGATCACCCCGCGACGGTGCGCGAAGCCGGCCGCCGCGAGTATCTGCATGCCAAGCTCGATCACCCGCTCCTGCCGAAGCGGCGCCTCCGTCTCGACGACCTCCTTGAGCGTGCGCCCGGGGAGGTGCTCCATCGCGATGTAGTAGGTGCCCTCGTGCTCGCCCCGATCGAACACCCCGACGACGTTGGGGTGCTGCAGCCCCGCGGCCGACCTGGCCTCCCGCCGGAAGCGCTCCACGAACTCCTGGTCCTGTGCATAGCGGCGGTGGAGCATCTTCAGCGCCACGTCGCGGCCGAGATGGGTGTCGCGCGCGCAGTAGACGTCGGCCATGCCGCCCGAGCCCAGCCGGTGAGTGACCTGGTACCGGCCGTCGACGAGCGTGTCGTCGGCGTCGATGGGTGGGTGGGTGGAGTCGGTCATTGGCTCTTCAGCAGCACCTCGAGCACCTGCTTGGCGATCGGCGCCGCCTCGGTGCCGCCTTGGCCCTGGGTGCGCTCGATCGTCACGGCGATTGCCATCTTCGGACTCTCGATCGGCGCAAAGGCGATGAACCACGCCTGATTGGCCGTGCGGTTGGCCACCTCGGCGGTGCCGGTCTTGCCGGCCACGCGGATGCCGCCGAGCGCACCGGCGGTCGCGGTGCCTTCCTCCACCACCTTGCCCATCATGGCCGCCAGCTGGGACGCCGTCTGCTTCTTCATCACGCGGGCCTGCACGTCGGGCTCGATGCGCTGCTTGACCCGGCCGTCCTTGCGCACCACCCGATCGGCAAGCCGCGGCTTCATCAGCAGCCCGTTGTTGCCCACGGCGGCGGCCACCTGCGCCATCTGCAGCGGGCTCGACGTGATCGCGCCCTCGAGGCCGCCCTGGCCGATGGCCACGCGCCCCACGTCGAAGCCCGCGCTGCCGGCCAGCAGCCGGCCCTTGGCGCCGCGGATGCCGCTCGCGACCAACTGCTCGGACGGGTAGTCGAGCTTTGGCTTCTCGTTGAAGCCGAAGCGGTCCATGTACTCCTCCAGCGTGCGGCCCCCCACCCGCTCACCGACCTGGGCGAATACCGTGTTCACGGAGTTAGTGAGCGCATCCGTGAGCGTGATCGCGCCGAAGTTCTCACCGCCTGCGTTCGACAGCGGGGCGCCGCTGATGGTGCGCGGGGAGTGCCCGTCGAAGATCGAGGCGGGCGTGGCCTTGCCGCTGTCCAGGGCGGCGGTGGCCGTTACGACCTTGAAGGTCGAGCCCGGCGGATACAACTCCTGGGTCGCCCGGTTGAAGAGCGGCTTGTTCGGATCACGATTGAGCTCCGAGAAGCCGTCGGGCACCCGGTTGGCGTCGTACTGGGGTATCGACACCATCACGCGGACCTTGCCGGTGCGCGGCTCGATTGCGACCACGGAGCCCTTGCGGCCGGCGAGGCCCGCGATGGCCGCCTTCTGGCCGCCCGGGTCCAGGTTCGTCACCAGGTCGAAGCCCTCCTGGCGCTTCGACTCCAAGCCGGAGAGGATCGACTGGAACTCGTCCTCCTGCCCGGCCAGGTCGTCGTTGCGCGACTGCTCGAGGCCCTTGCGGCCGTTCCTGATGAAGGAGTAGCCGACGGCGTGGGAGAACAGCGGGCCGCTGGGGTAGGTCCGGACGAAGACCTTGCTCTGCCCGCTGCCGCGTGAGCGGTTGTCGGCGAGCACCGTGCGCCCGTCGCGCGCGTAGATCAGACCCCGTGGCACGCGCTGCTCCTGGATCAGGGCCCGGCGGTTCGTGGGCTTGTCCTTCAGGTCGTCGGCCCGGACCACGGTCCACCAGGACGTGGAGCCCACCAGCACGGCGAACAGCACAGCCAGCACCACGAACAGGTAGCCGATCTGCTCGTTCACCTAGACCAGGCCGCCCCGTCTGCCGTGCTCCGAGCGCGCATGCTCGGAGACCACCAACAGCAGCGCCAGCAGGACCATGTTCGCGACGATCGAGCTGCCGCCATACGACACGAACGGGAGCGTCACGCCGGTCAGCGGGATGACCTTGGTGACACCGCCCACGATCACGAACACCTGGAGCGCCAGCACGGTCGTCAGGCCGGCCGCCAGCAGCTTCGAGAACCCGTCGTTGGCCAGGGTGGCGATCCGGAAGCCACGCGCGCTCAGCAACAGGTAGACGATCACCAGGGCCGCCCCGCCGAACAGCCCGGTCTCGTTCACGACCACGGCGTAGATCAGGTCGGTGTGGGGCGCCGGGAGGATCGTGCCGCCGCCCGGCAGCTGGAGCAGGGCCTGGCCGAAGCCCTGCCCGAACAAACCGCCGTCGGCCTGCGCGAACAGGCCTTGGGCGATCTGGTAGCCCTCCTTGTCGACGATCCCCGGGGAGAACGGGTGCAGCCAGGTGTCCACGCGCTCGTGCACGTGGGTGATCCGGTTCGCGAAGAACATCGAGCCGGCGAAGAACATCGATGCGCCCACGCCGACCATGGCCATGCGGCTGGTGGCGAGATAGAGCAGCGCCAGGAAGCCGCCGAAGAACATCAGCGAGCTGCCCAGGTCGCGGATGAAGATCAGCATCAGCATTGCCAGCCCCCAGACCAAGAGCAGCGGCCCGAAGTGCTTGAGCGACGGCCGCTCGCGCAGCACCGCGACCAGCGAGAGCGTGAACACCAGCAGGAGCACCGCGCCGGCGACGCTCAGGTGCAGCAGCAGGATCAGCAGCAGAGCTCCCAGCAGCGGCAGTCCGTAGATGAGCGCCTGGCGGGGCAGCGGCGGCGGCCGCAGCCGCGGCCGCACCAGCACGTCGCCCGCCTCGCGCAGGTAGCTCGCGAGGAAGACGATGATCCCGAGCTTCGCGAACTCGGCGGGCTGGAACTGGATCGGCCCGACGCTTATGGCCAGGTAGGCGCCGTTGGTCTGCCCGCCGATGCCCGGAAGGCGGGGCATTATCAGCAGCAGGATGCTGGCCGCGGCGATCGTGTAGCGGTAGCGCTCGAGCGCGTGGTGGTCGCGCAAAAAGTAGATCGTCGCGCAGAAGAAGGCGAGCCCTCCGACGAACCACTGGGCCTGCTTGCGCGCCAGCTCCGGGTCGATGCGGTAGATCTCCACCAGCCCGACCGCGGCGAGCAGTGCGGCCAGCGGGAACAGGTAGGGATCGGCGTTGGGCAGCCGCGCGCGGAGGAAGAGGTGGCCCAGCACGCAGAGGACGAGGAAGAAGGCGCCGTAGGTGAGGGTGGCGTCCTGGATCTGGTCGCTGCGGGTGATGAGCACCCCGGCGAAGCCGGCCGTGACCAGCAGCGTCACCGGAATCAGCCCGAACAGCTCTCTCAGGCGAGGCGAGATCAACGCGCCGCTCCACCGCTCTCGATGCGGCCGCGCTCGAGCTGGCGGACCAAGTCGACGGCGTCGTCGTGCCCGCGCCACTCGTGGTCGAGCACGCGCCCACGGCGCGCCCGCGGGATCGCCCGCGCCGGCACTCCGCTGGCGTACTGCTGGTCGTAGAGCTCGAGCCCGAACGGCAGCTCGTACGGCACGCCGCGGTACAGCGTGACGAGACCGGCGTCGTCCGTGCCCACGAACCACACCTGCCGGCTGCCTGCGTAGAGCGCGCCCAGCACCGCCGCGATCAGCGCCAGGCCGATCAGCACGCTGAATGCAAGGCGTACCCGCGCGCGCCGGGAGGGGCGCGGGCGGCTCGGCTCGCCCGCGCTGGGCTCGGGACGTGGCCGCGCGGGTGCCGGTGCCGTCACCGGCGCGTCTTGTTCCGAGGAGTCCTGGTGGGCAGCCAGCTGTGGGGCGCTCAACCCGCCGGCGATCGTCTCGTCGGCGGCCGGGGCGCCGTCGGCGTCGCCGTCGGCATTCCCCTCGAGGCTGAACAGCACGACCGTGATGTTGTCCTTGCCGCCGCTCTGGTTCGCGGCGCGCACGAGGCTCTCGGCCGCGTGGCCGAGGCTGCCCGCCCGGCGCAGGATCGACGCCACCTCGTCGTCGGAGACCATCGCGGTGAGGCCGTCCGAGCAGAGCAGGAACAGATCGCCGTCGCGCCCCGGCGCGGTGTAGGTGTCCACCTCGACGTCGGGCTCCGGCCCGAGCGCCCGCGTGATGATCGAGCGCTGCGGATGGTGCTCGGCTGCCTCGGGCGTGAGCTGGCCGCTGCGCTGGAGCTCGGCGACCAGCGAGTGATCGCGCGTGAGTTGCTCGAGCTCGCCATCTCGCAGCCGATAGCAGCGGCTGTCGCCCACGTGGCCCAGCGTCACGTCACGGTCGTCGAGCCTGGCCACGGTCAGCGTGGTGCCCATTCCACGCCGCGACTCGTCGTTGGTCGAAAGCTCGAAGATGCGCTTGTTCGCCTCCTGAAGGGTGCGTGCCAGCTGAGCCTCCGCGGGCTCGCCGCTGTCGGCCGCGATCTCTTCCTCGAGCACCTGCACCGCCAGCCGCGAGGCCACCTCGCCCGCCTTGGCCCCGCCCATGCCGTCCGCGACGGCGAAGAACGGCGGCGACACGAGGAGCGAGTCCTCGTTGGCGCTCCGCTGGCGACCGACGTCTGTCGTCCCGGCGTGCTCGACGATGCGCAGCGGCTCGCTCAACGCCTACTCCTGGTAGCGGTACTCGCTGTCGCCGATGCGGACCACGTCGGCCACCTTCAGTCGCTCGGCCGTGTGCAGCTGCCTGCCGTTCAGGTACGTCCCGTTCGTCGAGCCCATGTCCTCGATGTACATGAAGTCGCCGCGGCTGAAGATTCTCGCGTGCGCGCTCGAGGCGAACGGGTCATCCACGGTTATGTCCGAGCCGTCCGCGCGCCCCATCGTGGCCCCTTCGCCGACGTCGAAGACCGTGCCCGGCTCGTGTCCCATGGCGGCCACGACCTCCAGCCGCGGCTCGACGCCCGAGCGCAGGTCCGGGGTGCTGCGGCGGCGTGGCGGGGCGGGGGCCGGCGCGTCGGCGGGGGCGGCGCCGTCAGTGCGCACGAGCTCCCGGGAGGCGCTGCGGGCCACCCATAGGAGGAAGAGGTAGAGGACGGCGAGGAAGCCGAACTTGAGCGCGACGGCGAGCGGCTCGTCCATGGCCCTCCTAGTCGAGCTCGAAGGTGAGGTCGGTCACGCCGAGCGTCAGCCGATCGCCGTCGCTCAGCTCATGCTGCTCCACGCGCCGGCCGTTGACCTTGATCCCGTTGGTCGAGCCGAGGTCCACCACCGACCAGCGGCCGCCCTCGTCGCGCAGCTCGGCGTGACGGCGCGACACGTTCGGATCGTTGACCATGATGTCGCATTCGCGGCTGCGCCCGAGCACCACGCGCGGCCCGCTCAGCACGTTGCGCTTGCCGCTGCCCACGAGCAGCGCCTGGTGCGAGGACGAGGCCGCCGGTTCGGGCTCGACCCGCGGCGCCGAGGTCGGCGAGTAGACCATCGTGTGGCCGAAATCGCCCTGAGAGGGGCCGCCCTCGGCTTGCGGCGCGTCCGTTTCCTCGGGCCCGGAGAGGAGCAGGGCCTGGATGCCGAACTCGCCTAGCCCCAGCCGCTCGTCGGTCTCGAGGTCGATCTGCGGGCGGCTGGTGAGTGCCAGGCCCTCGGAACGCGCGTGCTCGAGCAGGTAGTCCGACAGCTCCTTGCGAAGCGCCGGCTCGTAGCTGGTGAACTGCGCGCGATCGTCCGGCGAGAGGAAGACGCGGTAGTGGTTCGGCACGTACACCCGCGAGACGGAGACCACCTGGTTGTCCTCCATCTCCCTGGCGAGCTTGTGCGCCAGCTCCACGGGCTGCACGCGGCTCTTGAAGGCCCGCCCGAAGGCGCCCTCCACCAGGCCGCCCAGCTTGGCTTCGAGGTTCCTGAGCATGCTCATTCGAAGCGCAGGGTAGTCCTATGCGGCCGTCGCCGGGTATGCGCGCGCGGGCATCACGGAGGCCGTCGCGGCTTGGGCCGCCGACACCGCCACGAGCGCCGCGCCGATCGCCCCCGCTAGCCCGCCGCGGGCGTCTTCGAGCATGGTCGTGGCCGCCAGCAGGTCACCGGCGGCGGCGTGGGCGGCCGCCAGGCCCGCCGCCCACGCGGCCGCCCCGATCAGGTCCAACGCCAGGAAGCGCCCGCGCACGAGCACCGGCAAGAGCGCCGCGAAGCCGGCCCAGAGGAGCGCCGGGGCCAGCGCGGGAGAGAGCATGAGCGGGCCGACGGCATCAGCTGCGGCGGCTCCTGCCGAGCCGGCCCAGTCGGCCCGGGCGAGCGTGCCGTCGGCCACCCCGAAGAGCAGGTCACGGCCCGTTGCAGCCTCGGCCAGCGCCAGCCACAGGAAGCCGGCCGCGGCCAGGCCGGCCCGCCGCCGGGGGCGGGGGGCGAGCGCGGCGACGCCCACGAACAGCGGCGCCAGCCCGACCACACCGAGGAGTGGCGCGAGCGCTGGGAGCGACCACAGCCGGCCCGCGTTCGGCAGCAGGAAGGGCACCGGGATGCACGCGGCAGCGAGGACGAGCGCCGCGCCCTCCCGGCCTGCAGCGGGCGAGGCCAGCCAGGCGCAGGCACCCGCCGCGGTCACGAGCCAGCCGGCGCGCGGCAGCAGGGCGCAAGCCAGCGCCGCGGCGGCTGCGGCCGCGACGGGGGAGAAGGGGGCCGGGGGGCCCAGCTGGGTCACCGCGAGCAGCGCCAACACTCCGGTGGCGCCACCCGCGCCCACGCGCGCCGCGAGGCGCGGGGCGAGCGGGCGCCCGTGAGCGCCGTCCGCTCCCAGGCCGAAGCGGCGCCGGGTGGCCGGCTCCACGAGGCCACCCTCGTCGTGCAGCTCACCTTCGGCCGCATCGAGTGCCGCCTTCAGCTGCGCCGGCGACGGCCGGAGCGCCGGATCGGCCTCGAGCGCGTCGTCGATGGCGTGGCAGAGCTCCCGCGGCAGGTCATCCCGCCGGGATGCCAGCGACGGGAGGGGGCCGCCGAGGCGGCGGGCCGGGTCGAGCCCGGTCCAGGCCACGAACAGCGTGAGCGCCAGCGAGAACACGTCGCTCGCGCCGCTGGCGCCGGCGCCCTCGGCCTGCTCGGGGGCCATGTAGGCCAGGGTGCCCACGACGTCGCCCGTGCGCGTGAGCGGCTCGTTGCCGGCGATCTGAGCCACGCCGAAGTCGGTCAGCTTCGCAAAGCCGGTCCCCGCGGCCGGCTGCGCCAGCACCATCACGTTCTGCGGCTTCAGGTCGCGGTGGATCACTCCCCGCGAGTGCGCGTGCTCGAGCGCGTCGCAGAGCGTGGCGCCTACCCGGCCGACGTCGCGATCGGACAGCGCGCCGCCCTGCATCAACGACGCCAGGGAGCTGCCCGGCACGAGCTCGGAGACCAGGTACACGTGCCGCTCGTCGGCGGCCAGCTCGAAGAGGGTCACGATCGCGGGATGGCCCAGCCGGGCTGCGGCACGCGCCTCGCGATCGGCGCGCGGGTCGCCGTCGCGCGCCAGCACCTTCACGGCCACCTTGCGCTGGAGCTTCTCGTCCCAGGCCTGCCAGACCACGCCGAAACCGCCGGCGCCGAGGCGGCGCTCCATGCGGTAGCGCTGGAGCACCAGGCGCTCGTCCACGGGAAGCGTGTGGGAACGTTCCACCACGGCTTCCCTTTCGGCTCGCAGGGGGCTCTCCCTGCCGGTGCCAACCGGACCGGGTCATACTCTGCGAGCGATTCTGTCCTTCCTCGACGAACCGGACGAGCCCGCCCGCCGGCCCAGGCGCGGGGGCAGCGCAGCCACAACCGACCGCCAGACGCTCATGGCGCGCCGGTCGCTTGCGCTCGGCGCGGGGCTGCTCGTGCTGATCTTGCTCGTGCTCGGCGTGCGAGGCTGCGTGAACGCGCGCAAGGAGCGCGCCATGAAGGACTACGTGCGGGACGTGGCCGCGCTCGTGGGCGAGTCGCGCCAGCAGAGCGACGCCTTCTTCAGGCTGCTCAACGGCGGCGGCGGGCAGAACAAGGCGGTCGAGGTCACGAACTCCCTGAACGGCTTCCGGGTTCAATCCGCGCAGCTGCTCGACCGGGCTAGCAACCTCGACAGCCCCGGCGAGGCGGCCGATGCGCAGACCTATCTCGTCGAGACGCTGCAGTTCCGCAAGGACGGCCTGGGTGCGATCGCCGACGCACTGCCCACGGCTCTCGGCGACCAGGACCGCCGCGAGGGCACGGACAACGTGACGGCGCAGATGCAGAGCCTGCTCACCAGCGATGTCGTCTACTCCCAGCGCGTGGTGCCCGCGCTTCAGAAGGCGCTCAAGGACGACGAGCTGAGCGGCGAGGTGCGCATTCCCAGCAGCAAGTTCGTACCCGAGATCCAGTGGCTGCAGCCAAGCTTCGTCGCGGGCAAGGTCAACGGACTCCGCACCGGAAAGAGCGGGTCCGCGTCCCCGGGGATGCACGGGACCGGCCTGGGCACCGTCTCGCTCGGCGGGCAGGCCCTCACTGCCGGCGGGGGCGCCGTCTCGGTCAAGCTCAGCGACGAGCTCCAGTTCGAGGTCCAGGTCGCCAACCAGGGCGACAACACCGAAACCGACCTGAACGTGAAGGTCAGCGTCGGCAAGGGCGCCGACGCGATCGACGCCGAGCAGCCGCTCGACTCGATCGCGGCCGGCGAGACCAAGACCGTCACGATCTCGCTGGGCGAGAAGCCCCCGACCGGCCAGAACGTGCCGATCGACGTGCAGGTGGAGCCCGTCCCGGGCGAGCAGAAGACCGACAACAACAGACAGACCTACACCGCGATCTTCACGCGCTGAGGCGCTAGTACGCTGCCCACGTGGACGAGCTGACCACCACCCAGGGCATCGTGGCCCTCGCCGCCGCCGCCCTGGCGCTGACCGCGTTCCTGTGGGCCGCCGTGCTGGCAGTCAAGCTGCGGCGCCTGCGCTCGAACCAGCGCGCGGTCCTCGGCCCAGACGGTGAGCGCGACCTGGTGGAGCAGGCCACCGGGCTCGAGGCCGCCTTCGTGCAGCTGCGCGACTGGGTGGAGGAGACCGCTCGCCGGACCGAGCAGCGGATGGGCAGCGCCGAGGACCGCATCGACGGCTGTGTGGCCCATTCCTCGCTCGTGCGCTACGACGCCTATGGCGACATGTCCGGCCGGCAGTCGAGCAGCCTCGCGCTGCTCGACGCGCGCCGCTCCGGGATCGTCGTGTCCTCGATCCTCCACCGCGACCAGGCGCGGGTGTACGTGAAGCAGGTGCACGAGGGGGAGTCGGACCTGGAGCTCTCGCCCGAGGAGCTGGAGGCCATCGAGACCGCCATGGGCGCCCCCGCCGGCGCCTGACGTGCGCGTCGCCTACCTCGGGCCGGCCGGGACCTTCACCGAGGAGGCGCTTCGCGCCTCGGCGCCGGGGCAGGTCGAGGAGCTGCCGTACCCGTCCGTCTACGAGACCGTGATGGCGGTGCAGGAGGGCCAGGCCGACCGCGCCGTGGTGCCAATCGAGAACTCGCTCGAGGGCGGCGTGGCGGCCACCCTGGACGCGCTCGCCACGGAGGCCGACAACGTGAGGATCGCGGCCGAGGTGGTGCTGCCCGTGCACCACTGCCTGGTCGCCGCTCGCGAGCTGCGGGTGGAGCAGGTCGAGCGGGTGATCTCCCACCCGCAGGCGACGGCTCAGTGCGCGCGCTTCCTGCGCGAGCGGCTGCCGCACGCCGAGCGCCTGTCCGCGGGCTCGACGGCCGAAGCGGTGCGCCAGGTGCGGGATGCGGGCGGCGCCTGGGCGGCCCTGGGCTCGCGCCTGTCCGCCGCGCTCTACGGCTGCGCCGTGCTCGCCGAGGACGTTGAGGACCACCCCGGCAACCTCACCCGCTTCGTGTGGCTGGCGCCCGGCGGCGGAGCACAGCGTCATGAGGGGCCCGCCAAGACCTCGATCGTCTTCTGGGGAGCGGGCGACGAGTCGCCCGGCTGGCTGGTCTCGGTGCTCGACGAGCTTGCCCGGCGTGAGATCAACCTGACCCGGATCGAGTCGCGCCCGAGGCGCGTGAGGCTGGGCCACTACATGTTCTTCGCCGACCTCGAGGGCGCGGAGGCCGACCCCGCCGTCTCCGAGGCGCTCGACGCCCTGCGTGGGCGCGTGCAGGAGTTGAGGGTGCTCGGCTCCTACCCGGTGGCGCCACGGGCGTAGCTAGACTGCCGCGGACCGTGGCAGTCCGCGTGGCACAGCCCCTCCTGACCGAGGCTGGTGACGCCGAACCAGTCCCTCCCGCCGCGCTGCCCGGCGCCCGGGCCGAGCAGCGCTCAACTTCATCGGGCCGGGTACTGGTTCTGAACGCGTCGTACGAGGCGATCAACGTGTGCACCGTGCGGCGCGCAGCGGTGCTGATCCTCAAGCAGCGCGCCGAGGTGCTCGAGCACTCGGAGTGGAGCCTGCACGCGGAAACGCTTACGCTGCCAAGGCCGGTGGTGATCCGCCTCGTGACCTACGTGAAGATCCCGCGCAACGCGCACCGGCGCAAGATCACGCGGCGGGCGGTATTCGCCCGCGATCGCTGGACCTGCCAGTACTGTGGGCACGAACGTGGCAACCTCACGGTCGACCACGTCATTCCGCGCTCGAAGGGCGGCCCTTCGAACTGGGAGAACATCGTGACCTGCTGCGCGCCGTGCAACCGGCGCAAGGGGGACCGCCTGCCACGACAGGCCAAGATGGTCCCGATGCGCTCGCCGCGGGCACCCAGCTCCACGGTCTTCATCCACGTGGCCGCGCCGACGATCCCCGCCGCCTGGGAGCAGTATCTCGTCGCCGCCTGATGCCCCGCCGCCCGAGGTGGTGGACGAGGAGGCCGCCCCGGCAACGCTCGGCGAGCTGCGCAACCTGCGGCGCTGGCTGGTCGTGGCGGGCGTCTGGGCCGTTGCCGCCAGCGCCATCGCGATCATCGCCCTCCTGGCCGCGGACGACGACGACTCCTCGCGGCGCCCGCCCGGCGCCGTCACCGGATCGCAGCTGAGCGGCGTCCAGCGCGACCTCGACGAGCGCATCGACGCACTCGAGAAGCAGGTCAGGGGCCTCCCGCAGTCCGATGACGTGGCGAAGCTCGAGAACCGGCTGAAGTCGGCCGAGGACCGGGCATCGGGCGCCCGCGGCGACGTGAAGGCCGTGCGCACGGACCTCGATGACCTGCAGCAGCGGGTCGACGATGTCGAGCAACGGCAGCGGGACAACTCGTCGGGCGGCGACACCAGCACGACGCCCTGAAACCCAGCACGACGCCCCGACACCCAGCACGACGCCCCGACAAGGCACGAGGGGCGCCCGGCGGGCGCCCCTCGCAATTAGCTGCTGGACCTGATCGGCTTCACCTGGTCAGGCGACTTCGCCCGGGCCGGAGGGACCATTCCCAGCCGGCAAGGCCGACGGTGTCTCGGGTTGGACTCCGATAGACGGGGCCCAGCTCGGGTCTAGCGGCCGGACACCTCCAGGGTCCCAAGACGTCTGTGATTCAAGTTCGGACCACCTCCTTTCCCTGGTCCGCAAATTGAAGCAGACCGGACGGCCGGGCTATGCCGAACCGTCGGCGGAAGCCTCTTGGAGTCCCTCCTGGACCTCGGCTGCGGTGTCGGCGGACTGCTCGATCACGAGCGCCACCGCGCTTACCGCGTCGTCATCGCGGAGGTTCATCACGCGCACCCCCTGCGCCGGCCGGCCCTGCTTGGAGATGCCGCGCACGCCCGTGCGCTGGACCATCCCGTTCTGAGAGATGAACACGAGCTCCTGGTGCTCGCGCACGATCAGGGCGCCCGCCACGCCGCCCTTCTTCTCGGTCAGGCTGGCCGTCTTGACCCCCATGGAGCCGCGGCCCTTGCGCGGGTACTCCTCGATGTCGGTGCGCTTGCCGTAGCCGTTCTCGGTGACCACCAGCAGCTCGGTGTCGGATCGCACCACGTCCATGGCGAGCACGTAGTTGTGGCCGCGCGAGACGTTCATGCCGCGTACCCCGCCGGTGTCGCGTCCCATCGGCCGGGCGTCCTCCTCGCTGAAGCGGGCGGCCTGACCGGAGTGCGAGACCATGATGATGTCGTCGTCGCCGCTCGTGCGCCTGACCGCCACCAGCTCGTCGTCGTCGCGGATGTTGATCGCGATGATGCCGTCGGCCTTGATCGGCGTGTTGTAGGCGATGAACTCCGTTTTCTTGACCTGGCCCTGCTTGGTGGCGAAGACGAGGTACTTGCCCTCGCTGAAGTCGCGCGTCGAGAGCACAGCCCGCACGAATTCGCCCTCCCGCAGCGGCAGTACGTTCACCAGCGCTCGGCCCTTCGCGGTGCGCGACGCCTCGGGCAGCTCGTAGACCTTCTGCCTGTAGACCTTCCCGCGGTTCGTGAAGAAGAGCAGGAAGTCGTGGGTCGAGCAGACGAAGAGGTGCTCGATGTAGTCCTCGTCCTTCATGTCCATGCCCATCACGCCGACGCCGCCGCGCTTCTGATTGCGGTAGGTGGCAAGGGGCAGCGACTTGATGTAGCCGGACTTCGTGATCGAGATGACCATCTGCTGGTCGGCGATCAGATCCTCGATGTCCGTGTCGTCCTCTGAGTGGATGATCTCCGTGCGGCGCTCGTCGCCGTAGCTGTCGCGGATCTCTCCCAGCTCCTCCTTGATCAGGCCCATCACCCGCGCCTCGTCGCCGAGCAGCTCGCGCAGCTCCTTGATGCGCTCGAGCGTGTCGGCGTGCTCCTGCCTGATCTTGTCGGCCTCGAGCGCGGTCAGTCGCTGGAGGCGCAGGTCGAGGATGGCCTGCGCCTGGATGCGCGACAGCTCGAAGCGCTCCATCAATGCGGCGCGCGCGGCGTCCGGGTCCTGCGAGCCCCGGATCAGCTCGATCACCGCGTCGATGTCGGCGATCGCGATCAGCAGCCCCTCGAGGATGTGCAGACGCGCCTCGCGCTGGCGCAGCTCGTGCTTTGTGCGACGCACCACCACGTCGCGCTGGTGGTCTACGTAGTTCTTGACCAGCGGCAGCAGCCCCATCGTGCGGGGCACGCCGTCGACGAGAGCGACCATGTTCACGCCGAAGGTGGTCTGCATGGGCGTGTGCTTGTAGAGCTTGTTCAGCACGACCTTCGGGATCGCGTCGCGCTTCAGCTCGATCACCAGGCGGATGCCCGAGCGGTCGGACTCGTCGCGGAGGTCCGAGATCTCCTTGAGCCGGCCCGATTGCACGGCCTCGGCGATCTTCTTGATCAGACCGCCCCCCTCGTTGCGCCCGTCGCCCTTGGCCACCTGGTAGGGCATCTCGGTGAGGACGATCGCCTCCTTGCCCTGGCGCAGCGGCTCAACGTGCGCCTTCGCCCTGATGACCACGCGTCCGCGGCCGGTCTCGTAGGCGTTCTTGATGCCCTGGAAGCCCACGATCGTGCCGCCGGTGGGAAAGTCGGGGCCCTTCAGGTGGCGCATCAACCCGGCCACCTCGATGTCCGGATCGTCGATGTAGGCCACGGTCGCGTCGATGGCCTCGCGCAGGTTGTGGGGCGGGATGTTCGTGGCCATGCCGACCGCGATGCCCGCGGCGCCGTTGACCAGCAGGTTGGGGAAGCGCGACGGCAGCACGAGCGGCTCGAGCCGCGACTCGTCGTAGTTCGGTGCGAACTCGACGGTGTCGGCGTCGATGTCGCGCAGCATCTCGGTTGCGAGCCGGGCCAGCCGCGCCTCCGTGTAGCGCATGGCGGCCGGCGGATCGTTGTCGATCGAGCCGAAGTTCCCCTGCGGCTGCACCAGCGGATAGCGCATCGCGAAGTCCTGGCCGAGCCGCACGAGCGTGTCGTAGATGGCCGAGTCGCCGTGCGGGTGGAACTG
>Ga0126310_10000013_pt1 | contig 50188 bp, 49 predicted proteins | sample Plot60_FD_92540 | JGI IMG/M metagenome (GOLD analysis project Ga0126310, IMG submission 92540) | Serpentine soil microbial communities from UC McLaughlin Reserve, CA, USA - Plot60 | ecosystem: Environmental > Terrestrial > Soil > Grasslands | place: USA: UC McLaughlin Reserve, Lake County... | reverse complement strand
TTGGTCTAAAAGAACTCAAGCTACTTTGGCATACTATTTACGAAATAGCTGATGCAAATAATATTCCAAGAGAAGATGCTATCAAGAAGTTTTTCAAGGATGTGGAAGATCATTATGATGATAAGCTTGGATTTGAGTCAAAGATATATGGATTGAAAGAAGAGGTCGATAATCTTAGCCAACAAAAGCGCAGGTTATTTGCTGAATTAGGTGGATATCCTAAATTAGCCTCTGCTTTAGCAAAATTACTTGACATTTTTTATAGCAGGGACAATAATAATAATAACGGTAATTTTGAGGAGTTGGATTTATTAGTTGATCAAGTACGCATGGCTGGTGGCATTAAGGCGGCCAAAGAGAAATTAAGTAGTCAACCAATAGTAGTAGCATTAGCCGCACTAGCAAGTCATAGCTCAGTTCTTTTATCAAACAATAAAACTAATAATAATAATTATGATGGTGAAATAAAAAATAGCAGTAGTAATAGTTGGGAAATAGAAGAAAGGGAAAAATTGCCTCTGCAGAATAGTTTTAACAATCATGCAATACAAAATGCTGAAGATACAGGACCCAAAAAATGCTACAAAAGCATAAGACCATTAAAGCACACTAGTCTCAGCTTCTTCTCATTTATTACCTCATTCTCTATTCTAATCATGTTGTCATTATCAGCCAGAAATAGAGCACTTGAGAGACTGAAAGAGAACGAACAGTATAATAATAGAAATAATGCCAAGACATGACTTGTAGTCCAAACAGCAAATAAATGACGATATAGAGAATGGGAGTCTTAAATTATAATATTACTATTATAATTCATTACAAATACGATACTTATAATGCGTTTATCCCACCCCGGAAGGATATTATTTTGTGCCTCCACTATTTTGATTTTAATTCTTCGATCTATATCATTACTATCAGTTAATGCTCCAGCAAGACTTGCGCCAGTGGCACCACCGCCACATATTGTTATAGTAGAGCCTGAGTCGAGAGAATCAACTGCCTTGTTTAATTTTAATGCATCACTAACTGATCTGAAATGATGTGCTCTACTGATATCGTAATAATAATTTGAAGATCCTAGAGCAATCACCAAATAGTCATACTTTATCTTTGCACTATCATCGTTACCAACTTTATCAATGTAGACATTCTTATTTATCAAATTTATAGATTGTACTGGACCTTGTACAAAGGTTAATTCGTCGTGAAATAACTCTTTTATTGAGAAAGTTATATCTTCTGGTTTTTTATGCCTGCTGCCACAGTGTGAATCTGTTGCAATAACTGATGATATGGATTTTTATCAAGTAATGTAACTTTTATGCCTGTATGTTTGTAAATATTGGCTGCTGCAAATATCCCAGCATAACCTGCTCCCAGTATAATTATTTCCATTTAACCTGTGCGAGCTGGAGTACTATTTAATAATGATGCTAACACATTCGTATAGTGCCTAACTAATAATTTATATTAATATTTTTCAGTTCATGATTGCGTTGGGGATTCTTGATAGTGTTTGTAGTGTGCTTGATGGAATACAATGCAATGTAAGTGAGCATTTTGTTTGATTTCATGATATAGGCAAGTCGTGGTTAGCGTTTTATTCTTCTTGCGTTTTAAAATTCTCTTGCATACAAGTGTGCTCTAATACAGTCTCTGATACGGAATTAACTCTTGTCGTATCTTAAGGCGTATAGGATGAGAAAATTGTATGCTTGTTAATTTAGGAAATTTGATATTCTTTGTTTGTTTGTCACTAGTCAACAAACATACTACTAATATAAGCAGATAGCTCATCTCTTAGCTTTATGACTTTGGCACGTTTATCCCCGTCAAGGTTTGTATGAAGTAGCACATCCAACCCTTCAACTAGATATTGTATGTTAGATGTTGTTAGGAGAGTTTCATTATCGGCTTGGCCTGCTTGTTGCTGTTGTTCTTCTTCTTTCCCTACACGTTCCATTAATGTATCACTGACTGTGTGCAGCTGTTAAGTCTTGCGGTGTGAACTTGTTGTAATTGCTTTTTCAAGTATTTCTTCATTCTCATGTCAGAAAAAAGAAGTTCATACCAGAGGTTCAGTATATGTGTTGGTAGCTGAGATTGTAATATGCCTCGACTGTTCATCTTGTTTTTCACGCATTAGGTTAGGAATGTACTACACACTCGAAGACGGATAGCAGTATAATAAACAATATTTCTTCTTCTTCTTCTTGCTCTTCATGACATGAAATTTTTTATTCAGCACCAACTAGCTGCAAGTAATATTGTTCTTTGTCAATCTTCTCTGGTTTTACTCCTTCTATATTCATCAAATCTTGTATTATACCTTTTCTTCTCTCTATCTTGCCATCTGGCAGTTTGACGACACCATTGATGAAACCACTACTTCCACACACGGGGTTAAATGCTGATTCACTGTTGCCGTGATATATTGATAGTGTTCGCTCCTCTTCTCCATTCGGGCCAACAAAGAATCTCCCCCGCCTAAAAGTCACTCTCTCATGATCTGACACATACGACTCCTTATCTCTGGTGAAAGTAAAAATGACCCTGAAATTCTGCATTTTCTTTGCCATATCTACCAACCATTTATAATAAATCACATTGACGTTTTTGCGCCCTTCGTCAGCATATAAAAGAGGATTGCTGTAGAATAGTGTAAGCGTGAACTGGTCTGCTTGTTTAGTGTCCTCCATTAGCTGGATTAAAGATCTTACTGGCTCTGCTCCGTTAGCGCCTGACCAGTATGCAATATCTCTTTCTATTCCAGTAGCAATTTTTGATAAGAAATGATTTTTAGTTGGGTTTACTCTAACCTTTAACTTATGGCCCATTCCATATTGCTCAAAGAAATATGCAGCAAATCCATCTGCTTTTCCAGTAGAACGATTAATGTACCCATAAGGCTTTTCATCTTTTATTGTTAAGTCTATCTTGTCTCTTGTTGGTGAAGATGCTATGGAATAAGTCCTCTCGACTAAATTCTCCTCCAATTTACCTGATGCTGTAGGTCTCTTTAAAAGCGCAGTTATTGTCACAGACTGACCTACATTAAATTTAATTTGCTGTGATTTAGATGTTGGAACAAAAGAATACGTATACGTATCTGGTGTTTCTGAAAATTTATTGACTATCTGCCATTCAAACTCTTCATGAACTGGTGTTGACATTGATGTTGTAGATTTATCTTCATTTTTACCATATAAATGCGACTTAGAGTTAGCAGTATTTTACTGAAGCCTATTGAATATAGTGGTAATAGCAACTGCTGATAATACACCCGTAATATACGAAATGCAAGTATTGCAAGACCTTACAAAAGTGAGAAATGCGGTCTCTTCCAAAGCATTATAGTAATTTCGCAGTGCAAAATAGTGAGACAAATCTACTTTAACTAATGCTTTCTTCTCCTTTTAGGGCTCATCTTACGTGCGTTTTTATAAATTGTCGGCGGGCTATCCCTTATCTTATCAAGATCTCCTAGCCCGTGAGGATATTTCTCCCATCTGTTTGACCTTCCAAATAAATTATCAAGTTTAGCCGATGTGATAAATGAGAATTTATTTAGAGTTAGGTGCAATGTTTCATGGCTTATAAGCGAGGTCGCGATTTCGGCAATTCTTCCTTCACTTGAATACTCTTGCCATGACCTATAGTTGGAAATAAATGCACGCGATCTTCCATAATATGGAACAAACATGAGCCCACGTTTGCCATAGGACCCTTTCAGCCCAACATATTTGAGTACCATATCACGACGACACCTCAGGATATCGTATTGGTGACTAATAGACAGATTAATCTTCTGTTCGAAAATAATAGTTGATTTCCAAGATAATATCATTTTAATTTCACGATTCGGCCTATTTTTTTGAGCAAAAAAGTTATTCTTTAGCAATAACTAAAAAAACTATGGTAGTTTGGAAAGCGAAAAGCAAAGGTACATTCTAGAAAATATAACTTATTTTCTTACAATTTGAATTTCATTGTGATAATATGTGTTAGTGAGAGGAGCTTTGTATCATGATTGTTTATTTGATTAATACTAGCTACTTTATGCCGCCAACTAAATAATAATGCAAAACAACTAAGTTATTGCATTTGCTACCGCGTTAGTTGTATTCTTGACCGATCTATCCACACTCAGGACTCAAATATATTTCACATCTAGACTTATAAATAGTTATTAATTTTGCCCCAAATACCCTCGAATACATCTAATACTAGACTGTAGCCAGCATTCAACAAAAATAATTAAGTATACCATACGTTAAAGCCAGTCAAAATGGGGATTATCGCTGATAGATCGGCAATAGAATCTTATCATCAAGGATACAGATCACTGAATCTTGTTCTTTCCACTATAGAGCATTCTCTGGAGTATATGGATCCAAAACACCTCATTCATAAGGCTATAAAGGTTAAAGGATCGGCCTTAGAGGTAAGGTCCTCACTTCAATCCTTCCCTCTGCACATGAATTTAAGCAATTTTGATTCTATTTACTTGGTAGGTGCAGGAAAAGCTACATCTAAAATGGCAGAGGCACTCACCAATATACTTGGTCGAAGACTCTCTGGGGGTGCAATTAACGTTCCCTATATGAGTAACTCACACAACAATAATAATAAATTATGCGTAACTGAAGCCGGTCACCCTGTACCTGATGAATCGGGCGTCAATGGTACAAAAACGATTATAAATATTCTGAGAAAGACTAAAAAATCAGATTTAGTTTTTGTTCTAATCTCTGGCGGGGCATCTGCATTAATGCCACTTCCAGCAGATGGAATAAAATTATCAGATAAACAGAAGATTACGCATGACCTATTGTCAAGTGGCGCATCTATCAATGAGATTAATATCGTTCGCAAACATATCTCAAAAGTCAAAGGTGGTCAGCTCGTGAGGTTGATCAATAAAGGATGCACTGTTATTTCATTAATTTTGTCTGATGTTATTGGAGACGATATCCAAACAATTGCATCAGGTCCTACAGTCCCTGACAGATCGACTTTTAAAGAAGCAGCATCAATTCTAAAAAAGTACAGACTATGGACTAATAAACACGAAAATAGTTCTGCTATAAGCTTGATATCCAAAGGTCTCAGAGGTCTTATTATAGACACTCCAAAAGCGTCTGATCCTATTTTCGATAGAGTGCATAATATTCTCATTGGTAACAACACTCTTCTCTGCAAGAAAGCTACGCAATATATGAAGAGTAGGGGCTTTCACGCAACATATTTAGGCTCATCATTTGACGGCGAAGCAAAAAAATTTGGACTTTTACTTGCCAGATTAGCGAACCAAATCAAAAAACCTCCCAAGCCTTCTGCTTTTATTTTAGGAGGCGAAACAACTGTAAAACTAAATAAAAGAAAAAATGGACTTGGAGGGAGGAATCAAGAGGCCATTTTGGCAGCCGCGCTCAAATCAAATTTTCATAGTAACGACGACATAACTATTCTTTGTATGGGAACCGACGGAATAGATGGAAACTCAAAAGCAGCAGGGGCATTTGTTACTCCAAGGACTGTTGCTCTAGCGAAACAAGGTGAAACCGAAGTAAAGAAGCATCTGTATAGCCATGATAGCTATAACGCATTGAGAAAAATGTGCTCATCAATAATAACCGGAAGAACTGGAACCAACTTAAATGATATTTCAATAGTATGTCGTATTAGCTGATCTACACACTTTTATCTGCATACTGACCTACAACCCTAGCTCAATGCAGGTGCAAATAAGAAATATACGAATGATCTAAATCATACAGTTTATTTTGATAATAATTTGTCATCACTGGCAATAATCATATTTTTTGTCATGCCGGCAGAGGATAAAAAGTGTGCAGAATCTAATAGTAGGAGAAAATAAGCGTAGAGTCTCTTTTTAGTAATTTTGTTTTACTACCGCTCTGTCTCACGACATCTGTAGTATGTTGTTCCATTAACTATGGTATCCTCTATTTTGATCCTAGTGCCTCGATTACTAACTTTTTGTCTTCGAACCACGATTCCACCCGTGATGCTGCTCATCAGATCTACTAGTCCCAACTTTATCATAATGTTATTTACATCTTCTTCGCGTATTCCAAGTACCTGTGCGATCTCTATGGCTGAATAACCAGTGCCCTTATTTCTGCATAGAAACTCCACTATTATTGTTGTCATATCCTTATGAGCATCGAATTCTGCAGCATCAATAGGAGGAGGAGTCATGCAATATAGACACATTTTATATAATTTTAACTAACAGTAGGAAAACATAGTCACAAAGGTATAAAAATGCCATACCCAGACTCAATTGATGCAGTAATAGCAGACAAGCAGAATTATATGATCAGCAGGATAATAATAAACTGGATTCGAGCAATAAGAATTCGTTTCCTTCTTGCATCAGCTATTGCTGCTGCAAACGGCATGGCAGTTGCTGTTTGGAAATATGGCGTATTTGATTTATCGTCCGCTGTTTTGACCTTTGCAGGGGTGTTATGTCTTCATGCTAGCGTCGACCTGTTAAATGATTATTGGGATTACAAACGCGGAATTGACAAGATTACTAAAAGAACAAAATTCAGTGGTGGAACAGGAGTGCTCCCAGAGAACCTTCTAGAGCCAAAAATAGTTTATAGAATAGGGATCGTTTTTCTGATCATAGGAAGTCTCTTGGGCATGTATTTTGTTGCCATCAGGGGAGTCACTATTTTGATCATTTTGGCTTTTGCAATTCTTGCTATTTATTTTTACTCGACAACGATAGTAAACGTTGGCCTAGGAGAAGTCTTTGTTATGATCAAAGGAACAATGATAGTGCTAGGAAGTTTTTATGTGCAAGTCGGCATCATAGAACCAACAGCAATATATATTGGCGTAATCATCGGGCTACTATCAGCATGTGTTCTGTTTGTTAACTCGTTTCCAGATTATGAAGCCGATCGTAGTAGTGGCAGAAGAACACTTGTGATAGTTCTTGGCAAGCATCGAGCAGCAAAAATTATTTCTCTGCCCATTATAGCGCCATATGTTTTGATCACGATAGGGATTTTTCTTGGTTATACAAGGTTGTTTTCCTTGATTTGTCTTTTGTCCATACCCTATGTGTTCAAAATCAGTAAACATATAGGCGAACACGAATATCTAGAAAAATTCATCCCGGCTATGGCAGCAACAGTCAAGTATGCAAGAATTACAGGAATTCTACTAGCGATCAGCTTACTGCTATGAACAGACGACTGTAATTGGCTCTTACTGTGGTATTCTGTACCACAGAACATTTGATCACAATTTGCATTTTGCAGAGTCTCTATGGATCGTTCTAGAAATTTGAAATGGTTAAAAATTCTTGTCTCTTTACTTATGCCAAGGAGTGAAATTATAAGCAGAAAACTGGATTCCTTTAACCATAATGCATATTGACATAACAATGCACATCACAATTTAGCGATATAGTCCTTATGATCGAAGATCAGCGGTCGAAGATCTCTTAAGATCGTATTTTTTTTACTGCCAAGTATTTTGTGCATAAAACTGTCTGCTATTATTATTATCTCTTCGAAATGGTTTACTGTTACAAAATTAGTTAATGACTCAACAAACGTTGTACAATCTTCTGTCTCGTATCCAGATAATACAGATTGTGGGATCACATTATGTGACGCTGGATATATGTCACATATCTCTGAGGGGATCACACCTAGGAACGGATTATAAGTGCAAATCTGCGCATTGTCAAATTTTTTTACCAATCTGCGATATTCATTCGTGCAATAAAAAGGATGAACGTTGGTCTCTGGGCACAGTATTAGCTTCTCCTTATTTTTGGATCGAAAATTATAAACCATACTTTGAAACCGCCTTACTTCTGGTCTATATTGATCTATGGCATCAAATAGAAAAATGGCTTTCTCTTTGAATATCGAAGTCCCGTTGTCTAGGAAATCATAATTTTTGAAAAGCCTCATCGCTTCGAAAAGCTTTGGATGGGCACGGGCCTTTTGCATAACATATTCCCATAACCTGCCTTGTATTATTGCCTGTTTTACTGCTGACACTTCTCCCTTTAATACATAGAGATTATGTTTTGCTAATTCAAGCATTCTTTCTTCCATATCCAAACCAAGCATCTCGTCTACAGTATAATTTGTACAGGTTGAACAGTAACACGGAAAGTATGAAATCTCTTCGAGTCTAAGGGTACCGTTTGGATACATATACCGATTGTCCCTAGCATAGAGCATATAAGATGCAGAATCAAACATATCACATCCCAGAGCAACAACCAACGGTATTGTAAGCGGATGACCTGCACCAAATAGGTGTATTGGTTTTGCAGGAATACTGCGCTTCACATTATGAATCATATCTGAAAGTATTGAGAATTCGTATGCTTCCATCAATTCGACAGGACTGCCAAGTCCAAAAATGTTAAACCCCATTTTGTCTAGTGAAGTGGCAGAATATCTTACCAAATCGGAATGCTCACCACCTTGAATAGGGCCTAACCATAAGGTCTGCTCCGTATGATGATCCTGCTTTGAGGTAAATGTCAGAGTCTCCTTAGCGTTTTTAAGTGTCTCTTCTACGTATTTTTTCGCTTTTTCGCGCTTCAGTCCGTATCCAGTAGGCTTGTCAAGAGGAACAGCGATGTCACTTTTGATACTTCTCTGAAATTGGGCTATCTCTAGGGGTTCGACGTGGATAGACCCATACTCCAATACCTGATATCCACCAGAATCAGTCATTATCGTGCCATCGTAATTTAAGATATCATGAATTCCCTTCTCCATCGCTTCCTGACCGTAATGACGTAATGCAATATAGGCATTGGTTATCAGTATTTCAAAACCTAATCCTTTTAGAAATGATGGACTAATAGATTGCCTTACAGGATGTACTACAGGAACAAAAGTTGGAGTTTCGACGTGACCATGGGGGGTATCCAGAATGCCTATACGCGCAGCAAGATCAGTGTATCTGATCTCAAAAGACACTTTACCTCCTAATCTCCCTCATAAATTCTTCGTAAATAGCCCTAACTCTGTCTGCGGCAAGTCCGACTCCTTCTTCCACTCCTCCTTGGGTTACTTTAATTTTATCCATCACTATTATTGCGCCTACATCCTCTCTAATCTTGACCAGACCAGGAAATACTCTAGCAAGTCTGTCAGACAAGGCTTTGAAATCGAATGGTTTTTCCATTAATTTTATCTCTTTAACAAAAGAACCATTGAGAATCAATTTGAGTATTCCCTGTACATCTACATTGTCGAGTACAACATCGAGTTTCTCATCAATGCCAGTTAACGTTCCATTGTAAATTTTCTGGTCAGACGTTTCAACAGATACCTTCTTGCCTAAAAATTGAAGCGTCTCTTCACCAAACTTTCTAGAAAGCACAGCAGCCATAATATTCTAACGAGGTTATGTTTTCGCTGATATATATAAATCAATTTTAGTAAATGTGCTTTGATTTCAAAGGAGTTGTCTTGAAACAGAACGTGACAGAAAATAAGAGATGAAGTTGTCAGCGTTTAATTGCTATCCTGCTTGCAAGACCAAAATGAGATCAGGATATAGATTATCCATAAGTATTCTCCATAATAATACGACAATATATTTATAATTTTTATATATATTAGCATATTCGTTCCAAAATTATGAGGCTAATTCCTCCCATATCATTACAACATTATGAAAATTGGAGCAAGTAGCCATGTCTCTTTAATGAATAGGAATCTTGAGCTTGCGATAATCTAGAAGTTCTATTTTACGCGTGCGTGTATATCAGATCACTCAAAAGACATAAATGCAATTCGTAGCTGACAGATTTATTATATACCTATTAGGGAACATGAGATATGACATCGGCTTTTTTGTTAATTAATTGTGAATTCCCATTTGCTGGAGAGGTTATTAGCGAGCTTGGGAAAGTACCGGAGATTATTGATATCTACAAATTGCATGGCATGTACGACATAATTGCAAAGGTCAAGTCCGATACTGAAGATGATTTGAATGAAATAGTCAAGGTGCGTATTAGAAAAATTGATAAAATCAAATCCACGTTGACAATGATCATAGTAGAAGGGAACAAAACCAAAGACAAAGCTAAATGACATTATTGAATACCGGCAAATTGAAAGATACCGTGCAGCTTGATATTGATGCTATTGTTTTCCGGCAAAACGAGGTAAACAATAAAAATTGCTATAAATGAATAGGAGATGAGATTTCTATGTATAAAATTGCAGTCGCCAAAAAGATCCAGTAGTGTATTTTATGTTTTGTCTTGAAACGGAACAATGATTACGAAAAGAATAACTGCTGCTATACCTATACCAAGAATTTGTTTGTACCTTGCATGTAGCGATTTTGGTACACTATCGGATGCTAATATTTGCCATACCGATATGACTCCAATATCGTGTTTTCTTCTTTTTTATAATTTGATTCTATTATTAGACACTGTCAACACATGAACACGGCAACTAGAGAAGAGATCATAAAATCTTCGATCGAGGGCTTCCTGTGTATATTATTTTTTTCATCGTTGAAAAATAATAATACGAACTTCTTGTTATACAGATTATATATTTGATCTCTTCGTGTATCGACGAAACAGAATGAAACCTGAACGATTCCAACTGTTCTCTATCTATCATCTAGCTTTTATCTAAAGACAATAGCCATAGAAATCTCACTATCATCACTTAGCGTAAGTGGAGAATTACTATTGTTCCAAAGCAACAGGTCAGTGAAATTAGATACTGTATCGCGCTGCCTAGTAAATGGATTTGTTCCTGTAATCACTTCTCCCAAGTCTGCTTGATAGATCGATTCTCCAGCTTTAACATCACGAACCTTTGTGAGATCGATAATTACGGCATGGTCAACGTTGTTGCCTGTTATAGTTGCAGCTACTAGCTTAACACTCTTGGGAGAGCTAAGCGAAACATGACCACCAATAATACGAAACGGCGTTACATCAGCAACGGGTCTATATCCATTGCTTGCAAATGTAGATTTGCCAAGTCTTACAGTTTCCAAGTCTACCAATGGTGCTATACTACTCGGAGATGTCGTTACCGTCCTTGATTGGGAATTTTTAACTATGCTGTTAATTACATTCTTGCTAATTCGAGCTGGTTCATTATTAACAATGACACTTCCTGTCGAAGCAGAGGCGGAGGTGGATGCACCACCGGAAGCAGATGAAGACGAAGCACCACTTGATTGAGCTTTAGAAGTTTGTTCACCCAAAAGCGGAATAAAAAGTGCTCCAATAATGATAACAACAGCTAGAGTGGCACTTGATAAAAATCTGTACCTACATGATGTGTGTATCAATATATCAAACATAAATCACCAACGTTTACATTATATAAATAGGGTTCGGCCAGTTTATCCGGAACGTATGTAATCGAATTATCTATTGAAACTCCGGAAACCCTAAGGTCTTTTTCCTACTGCTAGTCCTTTGCCACCTGTACCTGCTGACCCTCGATAAGCGATATGATTTGTATTATTAATATTGCTGATTTAGATAATGATGTTAGTCTTGTTGTTGTTGCTTTTGCTGTTGGTACTGATTGTCACTCTTGCGACATATAACGAAGTTTTTCTTAATTGAACCTAAAATACATCTAATGCAAAGGCAACAATAACAGAAGTCATGCTTGGTAGATTAAAAGCGATCAGAGAAGTGTTAACTGAATTCTCACTCATCATGCTAGCTATGTGTAAAGATATTTAGTATAACCATATGTTATAGGCAGCAATTTTGCTGAGCCCCGCAACTTAACTTTAAATATCCTTCATACAGTTCACCGCTCATTACATAATGACTTTCTCAAATGAGATGGATTACGATATTATTATAGCTGGTGGAGGCTTGGCTGGAATGATAGTAGCATCCTCTGCAGCATATTATTCAGGTCAAAAACTACGCATTCTTGTTGTCGATAGAAACCCCATTAATGACCTTGGTAAAAAAACCATAAATGGATGGATATGTGGTGATGCTGTTGGTAAGAATTCTGTTGATTACATGTCAGAACGTATAGGCATTAGATGGGGGTATCCAGAAATTGAGCATCCTGTAAGGGGTGTGATTGCTTACTCCCCAGACCACGAAACAGCCGTGCCATTTGATGGAGATGGGTATATCCTGAATAGAAAATTGTTACCTCAGAAACAAATGAAAGATGCCTTGAAAGTCGGGGTAGAGTTTAGAGACAGGGTAACGCTGCGTTCGCTCATCATACAAGATAACAATACAATAATTGGCGTTGAAGGCGAAGATTTAGCTAATAAAGTAAAATTCAAGAAGACAGCAAGACTGGTAATTGACTGCACCGGAGTTACATCGGTCCTGAGGGTTAACCTTCCAATCAGGTCTTTTATCCAAAGAAGAATCGATAGGGATGATCTTGAGGGTACAGGTAGGTACATTTACAATTTTGATCTCGCAAAGGAAGACAAGACATACTTTGATCCAGATTATTGCATAATACATTTAGATCAGCAACTAGCACCAGGTGGCTATGCATGGGTATTCCCTAAGGGAAGTAGTAAGGTTAACATCGGTCTTGGAGTCCAACAGAAAGCGTTTGATGCACTTAATAAGCAAATGCAAGTTCATCGGGATCTCAAAACACTCATTGATGATTATGTAAGGAGTAATACCGTTATTGCTAATCCAAGAATGTCAGATGGACAAACAGATCAAGGTAATAGCTGGGGAACTTGGCAGGTCTCAGTCAGAAGACAGAATGATTGTATGGTCGCTAATGGATATATGCTTGTAGGGGATTCGGCCTGGATGCCCAAGCCGTTAGATGCTGGAGGAATTGGGCCCGCGATTATTGCGGCGACAATTGCAGGCAAAATCGCAGTTGAAGCGCTTCAAGCTAACGATACATCAGAAATGGTATTATGGAAATACAATAAGGAGTTTATCGACGAATATGGTTACAAGACTGCAGGATTAGAAGTATTTCGTAGAATGTTACAAGGATTGACAAATGAGCAGATCAATTATGGCATGAAGCATTTCTTATCAAAAATGGATATAGAGAAGATTAGCAGAGGCGAACATCCCGAGTTTGGAACCGTGGACAAATTGGGCATTTTTGTAAGAGGGGCTCTCAAGAGAACGCTGGCGGAAAGCCTAAAATATACTTCTGAATTAAACCAGAAACTTGTAGAACACTACCATAATTACCCACTAGGTCCACAATCATTTCCACAATGGCAGGCAAAATTAAACAAGTTCCTGGCAGATGCATTTTCTCGGTTTAGATGAATTTAAGGTGCCGGTGGTAACTGTAATACAAGGTTCATTAAGATGCAAATAACTGAGAAGCTATCTATATTGATATTCTAACGCCCTTCTTTTTTCTGCAATTTATCAACGGCGGGGTCAAGTTTCCGTTCAAGACTATCAATGGCCCTTATCAGCTTGTCTCTCCTCGCTTCTTCTGTAACTATCGCTCGAACATCTTCTATAAGCATCTTTGCAACATCCAACTTTCTCCTCATCCCCGATACCAAGTGGTCATAAACAGCGAATGGATATATTGAACTATAAATATCCTGCATCAAAGAGAATAACTTTGCAGCATCCTCGCCTCTGCCGGTTCTCATCCTGTCATAGACCATTCTCTTGATTTCACCTATACAATCTAAGAGTCCAGTTATATATGATGGACCTGATACATTCAAATCTTTCATACTAGGGATTGCTGAATTCTGTATTACAGATTTGAGACCATATGCCTCTACTATTTCCTGCTCTGCCACAGAGACGTACTTGTACAGATCAGTCTTTGAATATTGTCTGAATTCGTCTAGCATGATCTTGGCTTGTTGCATATTTGCATCCGCTTTTTCCATTTGATCATGGTGCATCGCGATAATTGACTTGCTACAAATCGAAATTACATCTCGAGTTCCTTTGATCAGTTTCTCTCGTCTTTCCTCCACATCTTTCAAGTCGCTATTAATCTCATCCAGAGAACTTTGAACGTTGTCTAGCAACATCCATTAGCTTGATTTAGATTCAATAAAGAGTTTTTGTTAAGACATTCTGTTTCATTATTAGGTGATTGAAGAGTAATATTTTCCTGAATGAATAGATGCGTATATTGCACACATATCTTCAACTTTACGAAATTTTTTAATTCATACAAGCATTGGAGTTGTGCATTTTTAGGCCAAATGTATACAATATCCACACATCTGCAGAGAAAGTTGTGTGGAGAGGCAGTATGATCATCACTGCCCGACAATATTGCTATTAATGGGTTATTACATATTTCCCCATAGTCAACAGAACGCTCATAGGAGAATGGATGGTTGTTTAGATGGGTAATATTCGTAGAAATAGAGGCTATAGCTTTGAGCATACACTGGTGCAGAGACTGAACAATGGTGTATGGAATGCCAGAAGGTTGGGCGGTTCCAGTACTGGTCTACCTGATATTATTGCAGTTAACAATATAGAGGCTATTTTGCTATCAATAGAAGCAAAATCAGGTACAGGGGACATACTTTATGTCCCCCAAGACCAAATAAAAAGGAGTCTTTTAATTCGGAATATGTTTAGTTTTTACACAACGCGACATTTTATATTAGCTTTCAAGTTTATGAGGAAAAAAAGGTATATGAGAAAAGGCCAAATTGTTTATGAGAACAGGAAGTTGATTGAATATTACAAGGTCGCAGATATTTTTGACAAGATTGAGGATATCGATGCTGTGAAATGTACGTATGAGGGAAAGATCTTTTCCATCAAAGGAGGCAAATCTAGAAGGCTAAATTTACCAGATTATGTAATGCCATTTCATAATAATGATAACGTTGCATTATAGATACCTTTCTGCAAATCCATTAAATCCTAACCTAAAAATTGACTGCATCTAAAAACATATTTAGAAGGAACTTTTTTACAATAGTATCTATAATTTGGCCGGGCAACGGACGTTAAAGAAACGATTCAAAGTTGAGGAGGCTATTTCTTCTGATCAAATGTATAGCATAGAGGACAAAGCCCACAACTTAATTGGAATGAGACGTGTATATATGATGGAAAATGCAGGTCACGGGGTAGCCGACTTTTTAATTTCAAAATTTAAGACCAAATTAAGAGGGAAGGAAATTGTTGCGATGTGTGGTACTGGCAATAATGGAGGAGATGGGTTTGTAGCATCAAGGCATCTTTCATTTTATTATGGAGCTAGAGTTCGACTAGTGTTGCTGGGCTTTGCCAAGGATCTTCGAACCGAAGAAGCAAAAATAAATTGGCAAATTATTCGAAAAATGGATTCCATAGAAATCATATCTTGTAATAAAATCAATGATAAAATTAAAAGAGCTATTGAAAACGCAGATGTGATCATAGACGGTATTTTTGGAACCGGAATAAGGGGTGAGATTCGTGAACCTCATGCATTGGCTATAAAATTAATAAACAAATCAAAAGCCTATGTTGTTTCAATAGATATTCCCTCAGGCATTGATCCTAACACTGGCAGGGCACATGATAGTAGCATCAGAGCAGACGCTACAGTGACCTTTCACAGAATGAAAACTGGCCTACTCAATAACAAAAAATATACTGGTATTATCCATATTGAAAAAATAGGAATCCCTCACGAATCTGAGATAGGAGTAGTCGGTAATTCGAAGTGAGAGTTTTACAAATTCCTGTTGGGCAAATGGCAAACTTCACTTATATTATAGCTGATGAGAGGAAAGGTGAAGCTGCCATAATTGATCCATCATGGGATTTAGACAAAATTTTTGACATACTAAAGAAAAATAAATGGAAAGCAAAATACGTAATAAATACCCATTCTCATTTTGATCACATCTTAGGCAATGAGCAGGTAGCCGAAATTACTGGTGCGAATATCATTCAACATAAAAACTCTCAAGTCAGTAAACACATGTCAGTATCAGAAGGTGACATAGTCAATGTAGGGGATATCCCTATTAGAATATTACATACTCCAGGACATTCTGCAGATAGTATATGTCTTATCGTTGATGGACATCTAGTGTTTACTGGTGACACTTTATTTGTTGGAAACTGTGGAAGAGTCGATCTTCCAGGAAGTAACCCTAGGGAGATGTATACTAGTCTACTTGATAAAATCGCAAAGCTCGACGAATCACTCATTGTCTATCCCGGTCATGATTATGGACCAAGCCCAACATCCAAAATAGGTAAAGAAAAGATGACAAATTATGTACTAAGACCTAGATCAATAGAAGAGTTTTTACAATTTATGGCAGCTGACGAATAGGATTGGACAAACCAAAAGAACAGCCTAGATTTTGTGATATACAATGCTTAAATGGGCCGCAGTCGAAACTTGAAAGATTCTCCACTCTGAATCCGATTTTTATATGTGTAATATCTTATACTGAAACAAGCCAGATCCCCGGTATCACAATGGCAGGTGCAAATTCAGAGCTTGTAAAATATACTTCGGCCGCAGATTCTGAATTTCTTTATTATGGCCACTGCAAATGTATTAACAATGTTCCTGCTACACCTGACGGAAAACCTACTCCCGGCATTATTACTAGGACGGCTCTACGATTAGCTGATATCCCTTTCCTAATAGTTGACGCCGGATCAAAAATTAAACCCTCTATTCCTTACATCTCGTTTAGCGGCAGACCCGGAGACGATATCCGAAATGGTGTTGCAGTACAACTTAACGACGTAAAAAAATTATATGACTATGGCTATACACTGGGAGTACAGCTTGCGAAAACAAATGATCTTGTAGTAGTAGGGGAGAGCATTGCAGGGGGAACCACTACAGCATTAGGAGTTATGATGGCACTTGGGATCGATGCCAAATTCAAAGTAAGTAGTAGTATGCCCAACAATCCTCATCGACTAAAAAACAGTGTTGTCTCAGAGGCAATGGATATGGCAGAAATCCATTATGGAGATCTAAAAGAGAACCCATTCAGGGCGATATCTTTATTTGGAGATCCTATGATGCCTTCAGTTGCTGGAATTGCTTCAGGGGTAGTTACATCTGGAAGTAAGATTATGCTTGCAGGTGGAACGCAAATGTGCGCGGTAGCTGCTATATTAACTTCTCTTCATCAACCGCTAAACAACATATCCATAGGCACTACGCGTTATATAGCAGAAGATTGTTTTTCAAATGTTGTCGATCTTGTAAAGTCTGTATCAAGTGAAATTCCGATATTCTCATGTGATCTGCACCTTGCCGAATCTGTCAAACCAGGCTTACAAGCTTTTGCAAAAGGTTACGTGAAGGAGGGTGTTGGAGCAGGAGGTATATCAATTACATCGATGCTCAAATCAAACGGTAGGATAAACGGATCCATTTTACTAAAAGCAATAGAAGAGGAGTATGAGGTTGTTGTGGAAAAAGTGTTGTTGAAATAAAATGCTCATGTGAAATTGCTTGCAGGTTTTTTGTCTACACAGTTATCACTACTTTACTTCGTACGTATCAGTACGTATCATAAATACGATCGATTATCTAATCAACAGCTTAGGTCTGTATTGTTTAAAAAATGAACAACATCAAACAATTGTCGATATCAATTGCTAGGCGTATTTTTTAAAAGGTTTTCATTTTACTGTGACCGATTTCGCTAAATTTCTTGGATAATCGGGATCCACATTTTTCTTGAGCGCTAGATAGTATGCTATGATTTGCAATGGAATGACCTCGATCATTGGGTACAATATATCACTGACGTGCGGTATTTCTATGAAATGATCGTAAACTTCGTTGCCTTTATCAGAGATCCCAATTACAATTGCTCCTCTAGCCTTTATTTCATGTGCATTCGAAAGCGTATCATTGAACGTTGTATCCCTGGGATTGATTACTATCATAACTGTATTCTTATCTATTAGGGCCAATGGCCCGTGCTTCAATTCACCGGCTGCAATACCCTCTGCATGAATATATGCTATTTCCTTTATTTTTAATGCTCCTTCAAGAGCTATTGGATAATGCATTGACCTTCCCAAAAGGTAAATGTCATTTATGTCGTGTACTACATCAACTATCCTTGAAATGTCATTTTCAGTAGAAAGGACTTGACGTATAGCCAGTACAAGTTCTGTTTTATTCAATGGAATTCCTATGGAACCACTGCAAAGCTTGTCTATAATTGTGTAAATAACCGAGAGCTGCCCTGTGAAACTTTTCGTTGCAGCTACTCCAATTTCGGGCCCGCAATTCAAGGTTAAAGAACAGTCGCTAATGCGTGCCAATGACGAGGTTGGGATGTTAACAATTGATAGTATCTTTGCCCCAGTTTGCTTAGCCGATTTAACAGAATGCAAAACGTCAGCTGTTTCTCCACTTTGAGAGATCGCGATCACTACACAATTATCATCCACTTGTCCAAATGTGTATTCAAATTCACTTGACATAATAGTCTCCGATCTGATTTTAGCATATTTTCCAAGCATCAGCTTTAGGATCAAAGCAGAGTGATAGCTTGTTCCACTGCCAGTAATGTATACATTTTTAGCATTTGCAAGAATGTCGCAGAATCTCTGTAATATCTGTTCGTTGTTTGTCAATGCATCGCCTATTGTACTCGATTGCTCATGAATTTCTTTCAACGTATAATGTGCATAAGTACCCTTCTCAGCTGCAGCCAACTCCCAAGCGACCTGAGTGATTGGGCGCTTGACAGGGCTACCTTCAAAATTGAATAGCTCTAAATTTTCGTCTTGTATAACCACAATGTCTTTATTATCAAGAAAAATAGCCTTATCTGTATATTTCAGAAAGCCCAATATGTCACTGGAGATGAAAAATTGATTGTCTGATATTCCAACTATCAATGGTTCGTCAAGCCTAGCGCCGCTAATAGCCCCATTTTTGAAAATTGCAACAAAGGCATATGTCCCCTTTAGTATTTCACAGGTCTTGATCATGGCTTTCTTTATATCCTGTTCATTTGAATAGTGAACCTCAAGTAGATGTGCAATAACTTCACTATCTGTCTGACTTTTAAACACATGGCCACCGAGAATTAACCCCTGTTTTAATTCATTGTAATTTTCTATAATTCCATTATGGACAACTGCAATTTCATTTGTGCATGCAGAATGTGGATGCGCATTATTGTCCGTAACTCCACCATGTGTTGCCCACCTAGTGTGTCCAATTCCTATTTGTCCTTGCATTTTTCCTAAATCTAGCGACTTGTTTACCTCCACTACTTTACCAACTCCTTTTCGCACTAGGATTTTGTCGCCAGTGATTGTGGCTATACCAACGCTGTCATATCCTCTATACTCCATTTTTCTGAGGCTGTCTATCAAAATGGGAGCAGCATGTGACATACCTTTGTATCCTATAATTGAACACACGCATACCTAATGATAATAACTCTTAAAATGTTTGTCAAAAAATATGCGTACCGTTATAAAAAATCTTTTATCGGTAGAATATAGGTGTAAGTTAGGTTTAACGTGAGCAGGCTTGTAAATCTTTTGTTACCAGTCAATAACAATATATACTGGTCTGTAATCTACAATACCCTGCATAACAAAACACTCGTTTACAACGAAAACGGTAAGATATATGCTAAAAAAATTGGAGTTTTTGAAAATGTCGAATATATGCGTATTTTATCGAATCGTTTAGCCTGGAGAATAACAGAGTTACTATCATACAAGCCTATGTATCCAGCCCAAATTGCAAAGGAACTAAAGGTTTACGAACAAAGTGTGTATTACTATATTCGCACTTTATTATCAAGTGGAGTAATAGAAGAGGTCGGATCTAATATTATAAGGGGCGGAACGGCTAGGCTATACAAAACCTCAAACCCGTCATTCGGTGTGGAAATGAACTGGGGAGAAAAACACATTGATTCCCTAGGACAGGCTCAAAGTAAGTACCGATATGCCAATAACTTCTTCAGAGAATATATAGTTAATAATTCATTTCAAGGTCTTATAATTGTAGGTGCGCCTGGACCTCATGGACCATACAAATCATCTGCTCGAGACGGGCATTATGCGGTCCATTTAGCTTTTTTTTTAGGGATGCTTAGTGATATTCCACCTGAATTTATAGTCAAGCTCGATTCTGATGCAAAAGCAGAGAAGGTTCTTAACCATAACACTTTAATTTCCATTGGCGGACCTGGAACAAACATAGTAACAGCTGAATTCAATAGATATCTGCCAATAAAGTTTAATCAGGCGAACTTTTGGTCAGGCTTGGTAGAAGGATCAGGGAAATTTTACAACTCCGATAATCATGGTTTAATTGCAAAGATAAAAAATCCATACAATGATAACGGAACTATTATTGTAATTGCCGGCGTAAGATCTATTGGGACTAAGTCTGCAGTTATTGCATTAACAAACTATAGTGAAGAAATTTTAAAAGATTACCAAAACCAAGAGGAATGGGCTTTGGTAGTTCAAGGGTTTGATATGAACTCAGACGGAAAGATAGACCATGTGGATATTGTGTCGAAGGTATAAAGATATCTAGCGCGTTTGAGCAAATTTACGCCTCTGAACTAGCGGGTGAAGCAGACAAATGCAACAAAATTTGTTGTTCTTCTTCACGTCGTACTAAATATCCAGGAATATTTACAATTCTGTTACCTAAGGAAACATGTCCATGGGCCACCATCTGTCTTGCCTGTTGAGCTGATTTTAAAGCTCCCTTCTTCATTACCAATGTTTGCAGTCTTCGTTCGAGCAGGTCTTCAATCTTCAAGTTCAAGACTTCATCAAGTGTAGCAGACTGATTTACTAGCCCCAGTCTGTTAAGGAATGTTAATAGCTGTGTTTCTTTTTCTTGTCTGACTTCTGTAGGAAGAGCCAACAGAGCTCGTGCCTGATTCCTAAATCTAGCAACTTCAGATTGGGCCCTCCAGAGTTCCCGTTTATTTCTCAGTCCGTACGAACCGACTACATAGAGTTCAGCGTTAAGTTGATCCGTAGTCCATATTCTTCTTGGTCTACGAAACATTTTCTTTTGTTTATGTGGATCTCCCATAACACAACTACCTATTATTTCTTGGGTGCTTCCTTTGGTGTGCCGGTAGGGGCTTTGGGTGCAGATTCCGCTGACGGAGCAGGTGGAGCAACTCCGACCCCTGTAGCAGACGCGGCCGATGGCATACCTCCTCCCCCTCCTGCTGGCATAGGCTTCCCTGTCTTCTTGACACCCACAGCTCCGCCTCTTCTTCCAGTTGTTCTAGTGCACTGCCCTCTGACCCTTAAACCGAACATATGTCTATATCCTCTCCAACTCATTACATTCTTTTCACGATCGATATCATTTGATATCGCGAAATCCATATCCGATGTGATTAGGTGTTGATGTGAACCCGTATCTATATCCTTCCTTCTGTTAAGGTACCATTCTGGTACTCCTGATTTTGAGGGATTCTTAACAGCTGCTTCGACTTCGGTCAATTCTCTATCTGTTATAAATCCAACGCGAATATTCGGATTTATATTCAGGGATTGAAGTAAAACTTGAGAATAATTATAACCAACACCTCTAATTTCACTTAATGCCGTAATTAATTTCTTGCTTCCGGCAATATCCTTGCCTGCAATTCTAACAATGTGTTTATAGTCTGACGCTGACAAGCAAAAGGTAAAGATAAGATCCTCAATAAAAACTATGCTTAAACTATAACCCTGAGTTTGAAATACGTCTTATCATACCATAGTCCAGTCAATACATTGTGTTTATGCAAAATGAACAACATATCTCAGATAAACTGAGAATATATAGAATAGTGAGTATTTGAAATGCCTATTTAGCAAGGTAACAATCTTATCTCAATCGACAATGTTTAAATCTGGAGAAGAATACGCGATTTTTATAGCTTGGGTTCGAATAACATTAAAGATATTGTAAACCGTGCCTATAACTTAGATCCGAAATATACACAAATAGTGGCAGGAGTTCCCGAAGACTACAAACAGATAAAAACATTGGGAGATTTATTGGAGATTCGTTACAAGCATGTTCCAATAGAAGAGCAGATGAGGACTAACCTTATTATGAAAATGAAAAATAACGAGTATCCATACAAAGGTATCATAGGCTATGATGAAGACGTCATCCCGGCTGTCAACAGGGCGATCTTATCTGGCCATGATATTCTATTTGTAGGACAGATCGGACAAGCAAAAACAAAAATCGCTGAATCCATAGCAAAGAATCTTCTTTCCATAATACCTGTGGTCAAAGGCAGTATAACAAATGATGTTCCAATCTCTATTCCTGAACAGCAACTACTCAACCTTCTAACTGATTCAGGAGTATCACATTCTTATCCAGAGTTCACTATCTCAAAAGAATCTGAGGACACTATAAGTAACAACAAGCTGGATACCAAAATTGACTGGGTAAAAGGAGAGGATAGGTATAGATATATTCTTGCGACGCCTGATATATCAGTTAAGGATCTAGTAGGTCAAATCGACGCGATTAAAATTGCAAAGGGCGGCCTTCAACTTTATGATATAGAATCGTACTCTCCTGGTCAGCTGTTACAGGCTCGACATGGTATTCTATGTATAGATGAACTTCCAGTGCTGGATCCGCGAAAACAAGTTGCACTCTTAAGTGTTTTGCAGGAAGGAAAATTTACAACGGGATCATATCCGGTGATTTTCAAACCAGATGCAAAAATTATTGCAACCGCTAACCCAATTGATTATACTCATTCGGGTAAAGTTATTGAACCTTTGTTTGATAGATTAAGAAGTCATATAGACACACATTATCCCACCAATATTAATAATGAAATGCTTATTATAATTCAAGAAGCACGAATTGCAGACAAGAAGAACGTCGTTTTGCCAATTTTCATTCTAGAAACTGTGGCGGAGATAACAAAATTCGCAAGAATTCATCATGATATAAATCATGACAAAGGTGTCAGTGTTAGGATGGGAATTCATTCAACAGAACTTTTAGTAGGTGAAGCAGAACGAACCAGATCTATACAGCATTCTGTAAAGGCAATCCCAAGATTTTGCGATATTCATGGTATTTATCAAGCTTGCAAATTTGAGTTGTCTGAAATGGAAGATAATCGACAAAACAGGATAAATATACTTGATTCTATAATTAGCGGTGCTATAAAAGAAGTTTCCCTTCGATATGTTCAAAGACTTGCATCAGACCGAATAATGAAATTAAAGGACGAATTTGCAAAGAATAAAACATTTTCAGTATCACAAATGATGATAGGTAATGATAACAATAATAGAACTGATCTAGCTGATTATGAATCACAACTGGCAGAGTTGCCCTATTTTAGATCAGTCTTAAATGAAACTGTGGCATACATCAAATATGAGCAAGACAAATTCGTGGGCTTGGCCAATCATTTCGGAATAGCAACTGACAATATATCAGTTTCACAAGACACAGACGGGGAATTTTCTGCGTCGGCTATAGAAGTACTCTTAGAGGGTCTTCGATATACTGAACCGCCAATATTAGAAAAGAAGGATAAGAGCAATTATGAAGCCATTTGACACTTGCGATTCGGATGCAAAAACATTTGTTTACTTTCCCAGTCAACGTACCGAAGACAACCAAAATAGTCAACAACACATTTATGATTTACCAAGAGATATACTAGATAATTTATTGAATGTTATTGGAAGAGAAGTACTTCGAGAAAAAACCCCCACAATGGAGGAGCTTGAACAAACGCTGCAGGATGTATTACAAACTAATGGCGTTGAACAAAACTACGAGAAGCAAGAACATGGAAATAAGCAGAGTACAAATAACAATACTAGCGGCCTGCATGTTGCAGGTAAACCGACAATCAGGTACTTAATACAGAAGGGATATCTTAAGGACTCCACTAAGTGGCTTAGCTCAAAAGGCTTTTTAGAGGTAGGGGGAAGGATTTTGGGTGACGTCATGATGGCCTTGAAAAAAGGTGACTTTGGATTACATTCCACTACAGATCTTGGTTCTGGTAGTATTATAATGGATACGACTAAGAAATATGAGCCAGGTAACGATATTAGGCTCATAAACGTTCCAGCTTCCCTGCTTAACGCGGTTCAGAGAGCAGCGAAAAACAAGGATCAGATCAAGATCCCCCTGGCAATAAACATAGAGGACTTTGAAGAATACGAGACAATGCAAGACGTCAGGGTTGCAGTAGTTTACTGTATTGACTTGAGTTCCACTATGCGATATTCTTCTATGTTCGGTGATATGAGTAGAATTGAAGCTGCCAAAAGAGCACTGTGGAGTATTTTCCTATTGAATCGTAAATACTTTCCGTCAGATTCCATTTACATTGTTGGATTCGGAGCATTAGCATCAAAAGTTGCAGCGCAGGACATTCCATACTTAAAGACATTTGAACCAGGCTCTGACTTTTTACATTATACAAATTATCAATCTGCATTTCGTTTGGCTAGGAAAATACTGCAAAAAGATGGTGCACTTAACCGTCGAATAGTACTAATAACTGATGGCCATCCTAGTGCTTGCTTTATTGATGATAACAATGAGCACGACAAGATTTTATCTCAAAGACCATATGCTCATTTCTATACTGCAGACGATGAAACACTTAAAGCAGTAAGAGAAGACCAAGATATGACTCTTGACACTAATTCAGGAGAAGTAGTATATCTTTGTTATCGCTACAGACAGGTAGACCAGTATATAGGAGAAAAAACAATACAAGAGGCTAGAAAATGCCATAGAATGGGCTTTGAAATAGATACTATCATGATAAGTGAGGAGGATTCATTGCTAGAATATGTTAATGAAATGGAAAAGCACGTAAGAGGCAGATCTTATTACATAAACCCAAATGTAATTGACAAGGTTTTGCTAACTGATTACCTGAACAACAGGAAGCAGACCATCAGAGCTCATTCGTAGTTGTAGATGCTTAAAGAGCAGAGAGTAAGCACTTCAGATCTGACTGGGTATTAGTTTTTATGTATAGATACACCATCAAAAACACGTAGCTGGTTGAGATAGAATATGATGCTTGAAGTTAATTACATTGACTGGAATAACGCCCTAAGTATATTGAGCAAAGCCTTCGAAACTAAATTGTTTGTTTTGATTATAGGGCCAAAAGGCACAGGCAAGACCACTTTAGTACGTAAATTCGCATCACATATGAAAAAAGACCTATACTCAGTGAACTTTAGTCTTCGCACAAGGGAGTCCCATTTAATTGGAACGAAAACCCTCGAGAAAGGTGAAGTTAGCTTCGTCGAAGGCATACTCGTAAAATCTATGCGTGATGGAAATATGTTATATCTGGATGAGCTTAATGCTGCGGAAGCAGATGTGTTATTGCGGCTTGATGAAGCATTAGACGATAGAAGACAACTTGTTTTAAAAGAAGCTGAAGGACAAATAGTTAATGCTGCCGCGGATTGGTTTGTAATTGCAACGATCAATCCTTTGTCGCATGTTGGAACAAAAGAGTTACCTCCCCAGCTTTTAAGCAGATTTCCCTTTAGACTGAAATTGGAATACCCTCCGGAGGATATAGAATTGCAGATTATAAACCAACATACTTCAGTGGATAGTTCAAAAATAGACGAAGTAAAACGTTCCATAAAGCTAGCGAAGAGCCTAAGAGAAGCGGCAGCCTTAGAGGAATTATATTATAGTCCGAGTCTCAGAGAAACAATTGCTTTTGCAAAACTGATCGGCAAGGGTGTAGCTAGCAAGCAGGCAGCAGAAATAGTCTATGCAAATGTATACGATCAATGGGGAGAAGTAGAATACCAAAAGGTTATGGATATGATAACATCAATTTTCGACAGCTAGTATCTAGCATGTAATAGTGTAACACAATAAATATGATAATGCGGAATGATGTTTTATTAGATATAGCTACATTCCTGGCGAGAAGATGGTCAGGAAATTCTAGAATAGTCATATCAATAATGCGTGACATAATACCTACAGCCAGACCTGAGAAAGGTCAGATAGTTCTTCCTATTATTGATTATTTTCCAGGTACGGATTTTCAAAAATACAGACAGTGGCGCGTTGCACTATGGTATGAATCTATGCGTATTATGCACTCGTCAAAAGTCTTGAGCTACGACCACGCATACGGCTTTCTACTTAACACTATAGAAAAGAAACGTATTGAGTTTCTTGGACTTTTACAATGGCAGGGCATGGTAAAAGAAATTATTTTCAATGAGAGTATATTTTGGTTGTCCTGTCCTCTTCTCAATTCCCTCTATGGGAGGCATAAAGTAGTAGAAGCATTCTCACAATACTTTCTGACAGGATATATCAAAGGTGAATTATTTGGGAGCGAATTTGAAAGAGTAAAGGCGTCAGCTGAGTTTGCTAACAGTCTAGTAGATCAAGCAATTAAGAACAACTATGGTACCGATTGGATCGAACGACATATCCCTAAGCTAATCAAAATGCTTGAAATAGATCCTCTTGTTTCTATTCCTATTATTGCTCCACGAACAAGGATTGGGTTGTCAATTAATAGAAGCGATCTTTTAAAGCAGATAGAAAACCTATTGAGTACGAGTACCAAGTATAAACCAGACGAGATCGATAGTACAACAAAAAAAGTTGCGGAAGGAAACGACGTGTTGAACGAATTTAAGACGCTATTAAATGAGAGCACAAAGACCGAGAATAAGGGTTATGAAAGCTTGGAGAACCTAGGATTAAGTATTCCCAAGAGATTGGATTTAGATGAGACACAGATTTATGATATGGATTTGATCGAAAGGACTAAGGCAGCATTTAGAGACTGGAAAAGTGGTTGGGTAGAATTACATGATAAAACCGGCGAAGAATTTGATTCTGAAAGCTATGCTGAAATGCTCGCGAAGCCGTTTCTAACAGATGTTAAATTGTCCATTCGAACAAAGGTTGCTATCCTGCTTGATCACTCGAGCAGTATTGAGGACGTCGAATTGGAATATAAGCAAGCAACAATTGCTTTATGTGAAGCATTATATCATCTTGGTGTAAAATTTGCAGTATATGCGTTCAGTACTGAAGCTCGACAGGTAAAGTGTTGGATAATAAAACCATTGAACATAAAATGGTCAACAATTAGCGCGCGACGTCTAGCACAGATAAAAGCAAGTGGCGGCACTCCTCTTGCAGAGATTTATGGTTTGCTGTTACCTATCACTAAGTCATTTAAACCCGAGATAATGGTAACCTTGACGGATGGCGAACCATCGGATTCTAGTGCTGTGCGTGAAATGGTGCTTTCTTATAGAAAGATGGGTATAAACATGGTAGGGCTTGGTGTAGGGCGGAATTTAAACGATTCAGTTGGTATAGCACATAATTTAAAATATTTGAATTATCAAAAAACACTAGCTGTTAGTAGGTTGCAGGACATACCTAAAAAAGTTATTAATCTATTACGAGTCTAGATCGCAATTTATACTTTGACGGCATTTTAAAAACTTCACATTTTTGATTCGATTGAACGATTAGACAATATGGATGAATTATGTTACTATTCCATTTTTCACCTTCAAGCATATTTTCACAAACGTCGGGCCGGGATCTTTTGATATTATCTTTAAAGCATCGAAATGATATTCATAATGACTGTATCTAGTATAATGGTCTCTATACTACAACACATAGTACACATTTCTCAAAAGAACATTGATACGAATACGTTTCGATGAATTATTCTGTATAGTGCAAAAAGTTTAGAAGATTATTTTGGTCACTGTCATCGTTGGAATCATGCTTAGAATTCTTTTTCTTCCTTTCTTACAACTAGTCGATTGTTTACTATCTCGTAAACCAGTGATTCATTATGTTTGAAATCTAACTGATTAGCTACGTCTATGTTGAAGGTTAATGTAAGAATATTTTTACCGATCATTGCAGTGGCGCTACCAAATACATTTGATTTTTGCTGTTGTGATGAACCAAATTGTTTTTTATGATGTTTCATTTTTATATCGTCTATCTTAAGACACTAATTCCATAAATACATTGACAATAGCACATATGTCTAATGTATGTATGAAGTTCGTGACGAAAGTCTACAATTGAATTTTCATAAGACTTTCATTACAAAGACTTGCTGTATAATACACGCATCGGTTGCTTCAATATCTAAGTATAGGAGACGTAAGTAAATGGTGATTTAAGTATTTAAAATAGCGGTTGCAGAATCTGTAGGTATTATTTATGACATACAATCTATTTTAAGGACCTTTAGCTGGCTCACGTATAAGATGCCGTTACCTTTTATCTATGAAACCAAAGGGGTGATATCTTTGACCATAAAACTATCTAACGTATAACGATATATACGTATTAGGTATATGCGTATTAATTACGAACTTAAATAAAGCAGTTCTCGACATATCCGCTAATTTCATTTTTTTGCTTTTTCCCAATCTGAGAGGAATAAAGCAAGGCCCTTGTCAGTAAGCGGGTGGGAAAGCATTTTCCCTAAAATATCTGGAGGAAGTGTCACTATATCAGCTCCTATTTTTCCAGCTTCAATAACGTGGATAGGGTGTCTTATACTTGCAACAAGAACTTCTGTTTTGAAATGATAATTTCTGAAAATTTGGATAATTTCATTTACAAGAATCATCCCTTCGTTTCCTATATCATCTAGTCTGCCAATAAAAGGACTCACATAGGAAGCACCTGCCTTTGCTGCCAGAATGGCCTGATTCGCGGAGAAAATTAGCGTGACGTTTGTGTCGATTCCATCTTCTCTAAGCTTTCTGACTGCCTTCATACCATTAGAAGTCATCGGAATTTTGACAACGACATTTTGACCGAACTTTTTCAGCTTATGTGCTTCTTCTAACATTTCATCCGTTTCCGTGGCTATGACTTCAAGGCTCACTGGCCCCTTTACAATTTTAGCAATTTCTCGCATTACCTCCGATGGGTTTTGATCTTCCTTAGCCAAAAGTGTCGGATTTGTTGTAATACCATCAACAAGTCCCATATCGTTGTAGGTATTAATAGCCTTCAGGTTAGCAGTATCAAGAAATATTTTCACTTTTTAATTCTACTCCTTGTGTCAACTACCGCTTGCGCTATATTCTTACTACTTAGCGCATATTTTTCCATAAGCAAATCAATTTCTTCATCCCTTGCAGATTCTCCAAATGTGTCATTGATACCTACCAGTTTCATTGGCACAGGATAGCTCTCAACAGATGCTTCGGCCACTGCACCTCCAAGCCCGCCTACTATATTGTGCTCTTCGGCGGTTACGATGGCACCAGTATCTTGGCCACATTTTGCTACAATATTCTTATCGACAGGTTTAATCGAAAACATATCTACTACTCTACACGAAATATCTTGATTTCTTTTTAAAATGTGTGCTGCTTCCAACGATCTTGTCACCATTAATCCACATGCTATGATGGTTGCATCTGAGCCTTCATGTAATATGTTTGCTTTACCTAATTCAAACATAGCGTTTTCAGCGTATATGACCTCGCTGGATGGCCTAGCAAGTCTGACGTAAAATGGTCCACTAGTATTTGCCACTATCCTGATCAGATGTCTTACCGATACCGCATCGGCAGGCACAATGACACGCATATTTGGAATAGATCGCATAGTCGAAAAATCTTCAATCTGCTGATGTGAGGCGCCATCGGGTCCCACAGTCAAGCCAGCATGTGATACTACCAGCTTTACATTGAGATTTGGATAGCAAATTGCATTACGTATTTGATCCAAACACCTACCAGGAAGAAATGCGGCATATGTGCTAGCAAATGCAATTTTACCAGAGATAGCAAGACCAGCAGCGATAGAAACAAGATTTGCCTCTGCAATCCCAACGTTAAACATTCTATCCGGATATCTATCTCCAAATTTCTTTGTCTTAATGGAATCTGTGGTGTCGGCTCCAACACACACTATTTCATGGTGAGATTGACCTAATTCCACCAAGGTATCGGCGTATACACTTCTCATATCTTGTGTTTTTTTTTCGCTACTTAATTGCATGAAGCTCTCCTTCTATTTCTAGTTCACTAGCCAATGGAATCAATATATGTTTACGTATCTTCATCCAGTCCGATCTTATTCCAATATTAGTTGCGTGTTCGATAAGCCTTTTTTCCAATGCCACATTTGCTTTATGGCGTAACTGAATTATTGCTCCATGAATATCAGAGCTTCCATACACTGCACTCCCCGCAACAAGGATTCTCGCGCCAGAATCGTACACCTGCTGCAAATTTGTTGCATCAATTCCTCCATCAGCCTCGAGGTAGCCTTTGAAGCCATGGTCCCTTAGCATTTTACTAGTCTTTACCATTTTAGGCAAAACTTCTGGAATGAACTTTTGTCCCGCAAAGCCCGGATTTACAGACATTATGATCACGACATCGATATCCTCCGTATGGGAATAAACCCAGTCTGGGAGCTCGGTGAAAGGATTGACTGCGACTCCTGGACTTATACCACTATCGAGTAGTTTCTCTTTAATAGTCACGAACTCCTTTTCGTTACACGTCTCTACATGAACTGTAATTATATCACACCTAGCATCTATATAGTCTTGCAAGTGATTCAACGGATTTTCAATCATGAGATGGACATCAAACGGTAGATTAGTGATGTGACGCAATTTTCTCACAGTATCAGCAAAGAAAGTAGTGTTGGGTACAAATCGTCCATCCATAACGTCTAAATGAATGATATCTGCCCCGCCTCGTTCAGCTTTTCTAACCTTTTCTTCGTAGTTTTCCCGTTCTCCTGCAATAATAGATGGCGCAATTAAACATTCGCTCTCAAGCTCTTGCAATAAGACTGGAGTGTGCTTTCTTGGAGGAGCTTTGCCATGCCATTGCGGATTATTAGTCATATGTTTGATTCCATTTCCCTTAATCGTATTAGCTATGAGTAGTGTGGGTTTATCTTCGAACTGACTTGCCCTATTAAGGGCGTCGATTATTTGTTCTACCTTATGGCCATCTATTTCGATTACATTCCAATTAAATGCTAGCCATTTGTCGCGCAACGGATCCAGAGGCATTACGTCTTCTGTAAAACCATCCTGCTGTATACGATTACGATCTAATATTGCAACCAGGTTATCAAGCTCAAATTTTGGAGCAGCCATAGCCGCTTCCCAGATCTGTCCTTCATTTGATTCCCCATCCCCAATTAAAGTGTATACACGATTTTTCTTTCCATCAAGTTTATTGGCCATCGCAATTCCTATCGACACGGAGAGCCCTATCCCCTCCGAGCCACCCGAATACTCGACACCCGGTACACTATAATGTTTTTGATGCTCGGAATATCTTACAGGATGACCCTGGAGACGAGAATCGATTTTTCTCAATGTTTTTATTTCCTCGGTTGGAAAGTATCCTGCCATCGCTAATGCGGCGTAATATCCGGGAGCTGAATGTGCTTTCGAGTTTACAAAGTAGTCTCTTCCTTTCCAATCTGGTTTCAAAGGGTCGTGTTTCATCTTTCTGAAATATAACGTACCCATAATCTCTGCTGCAGAAAAAGAAGCACCTGGGTGGCCTGAACCCGCTTCTGCAATCCCCTGGATTGCGAGCATGCGTATATCCCGTATTTTTCTTTTCAGATCGAGATATCTCATATTAAAGGCCATGTTGAGCACTACCATCCAGCTCTTGGAATACCATGTACAAAAACCCAATTAGCGAGGATAAAAACATATGTCTTTGTAGCCACGTTGACGCAAATTCAAAGAAGCGGACATAAAAAGACTATTGGTAGTACTGTCGAATGTCGGAGTTGCATTCTTCGAATTATACTTCAGTGTCTAGCCAGGTTTGTATAGAGGCATACAAAGTTGCATATTCATTGAAGTGTTTCTTATTTAGGTTTGAACACACCCAAATCAAAGTCTACAAAAAGTCTAACGATCATATGGGATAGGATAATATTATCATCCTATACTATAAGCCGTACACGATGTCTTGTTTAATGTTGATTGTAAGTCTAATATAGTAGCTCATCATTTTTTATGAACTTTTTTTAGATACAGTAAGATTAAGAGCTAATCTTTAAGATCAAAAAGACTGTGTTAACTATTGTATTATTTTCAATAGTTTAAAATAAAGTGTATAATTACAACCAATGGATGGTAGAGATCAGGGTACAACACCCGAGAACTGATCAGCAGTACAAGACGACATCAATCTTGATAATAGGTATATTTGAAAATGAAGATGACTTTTTGCAATTAAACGAAATTGATACGTCTTTGGCCACAACAATAAATGAAATTATTAAGAATAAAGAGTTCAAAGGGTTGTTTGGCTCTAACATTATTTTATACAGGCCAGGCAATGGACGAATTAAGAAGATTATGCTTGTTGGCCTCGGCAAAAGAGAAAAATTTACAAAAGACATAGCAAGGGTCATTGCAGGGAAAGCGGCTCTAAAGGCTAGAGAGATGGGATTATCGAACATTTCTATTATACCATTTTTGAATAAATTAGACGAAGGTTTGATCGAAGCGATTGTTGAAGGTATTTTGCTTTCTCTTTATTCTTTTAAGCAATATAAAACAAATAATGAAGAGAATAGTTCTCTTAGACTTAACGAAGTTACTATCGTTTCCAATTCTGAGCCATCAATGTACCATACACTTATAAATAAAGTAAATTTAATAGTCCAAGCGGTATTTTTTGCCCGAGATCTCGGAAATCTTCCACCAAATGACTGTTCTCCTACACATTTAGCAAACGTTGCTACGTCACTTGGTAACGAGTATCAAATGAAAACAAGAATTATTGAAAGATATGAAATGGAATCAATCAAATTAGCAGGTGTGGTCGCAGTAGGAAAAGGTAGTAGCAATCCGCCCAAGATGATAATTGTAGAGTACAAGGGAGGTCATGACGAAAAGCCTTATCTTCTGGTGGGAAAAGCGGTTACTTTTGACACAGGAGGTATATCATTGAAGCCGGGAGAAAAAATGGATGAGATGAAATTTGATAAGTGCGGTGGGTGCACGGTCCTTGGTATACTCAAAGCAGCATCATCGTTAAAACTTCCGTTGAATATTGTTGGTATAATTCCTTGTGTTGAGAATATGCCCTCTGCGACATCATATAGACCAGGAGACATAATACAGATGTACAATGGCAAGACAGTTGAAGTATTAAATACAGACGCGGAGGGTAGAATCATCCTTGCAGATGCGATATCATATGGCATCAATTCATATAATCCTAAAGCAATTATCGATTTGGCAACATTGACTGGTGCATGCATTATTGCGCTAGGTGCAAACGTTGCCGCAGCTATCGGCACTAGTAAAGAGCTCGTTTGCAAGTTAATACAGACATCTCAGGAAACAGGCGAAAAAATATGGGAGTTGCCACTGTATGATGAATTCCAAGAACAACTCAGAAGCAATGTTGCAGATATCAAGAATATAGGTGGCAGGCCAGGTGGTGCTATAACTGCAGCTGCTTTTTTATCCAACTTTACTGATAATACCCCATGGGTACATTTGGACATTGCAGGGACTGCATGGACTCAAGAAGGAACTTATGAGCGTAGCTATAATCCTAAAGGTGCAACAGGGTTTGGACTGAGAACAATAGTAAAATTGCTAGCGGATGAATCCCATAGTGCCAAGATATGAAACAAAACCCCTACATTAACGGTTTCATATAGTGTTTCTTGATCTTACCTTGGTGCGTTATTCTGGTTATCTATGATACCATACAATGATTGAACTCAACTCTCCACGCAGTGAATTAGAAAAAACTCATCGACATACGCCATCGCAGCAAACACATGTTGCTCTGTTTACCGCCAAAGTTTTGTAGAATAGATACTTATAATTATCTACAAATTAATGAAAATTGCAATAAACCCTCGCTTAGGTGATATTCAATTCATCAACTATATGTAATAGTGAGAGATAATATATGGTTTATTGCCGATATTCCAACTTGAAACCCTCATAGAGCAGCTATCCTCTGCAGGTATTAACTGTAAGATAGGAAAGATGGAAATCGATATACCTGCTACTCTTCGTCCATACTTTGAGAGATGGTTACTGAATAGAGACGGTTTTCTTAAAATCTATGACCAGAACATTGACTATATTGGTGTTGAGGATGTAGTGCGTATGGGACCGTTCTTTAATGTTTATTGTATGCTGGAGAACAAATACATTATAGAAAACGACGAAAATATTTTGAAATTATTGTGTGCTAGCCCTTACTTTAATCTCTATAACGGGCGGGTGAATCAACTCGGTTGGAGCGGTGGTGTCCTAGCAGAGATTTTAACTGCGGACAACATTCTATATGCTTGTTTTACCAAAAATATAATGAAAGAAGAGGTAAGAAAAATATCAGTTAGAGTAGCAAATTATGCATGCATCGTGGAAACGCAGGTATGGGAACCAAGCGGTTTGGCATCAATATATGACGTGATCGATCGTATAGGACTGAACGTTAGGGAGCTGCTAAAACGCATCCATTTGGGAGATGACAACGACTGGAGATAACAATTGGTTAGCTCATGACGCGAATAAAATATATAACTACAACGTTGCATTAGAATTTAGGTTTTCTAGAATATCTAGTCCCTATACTTGCCGTTTTACTTAAACTAAAGAAGGTGTAGTACTAAAAAAAGGCTATGTATGCCTATAGCCAACTCTAGCCTGAGCATATTTTGTTACAACCGATATCAGTTGAACAATTTGTTAAATCTGTACTTTTAATTACCTATATCTGCAATTTATTATCTTTTTTTAGAACTATACTATTTGAAAAAATACAGTTAATGCAGGATAATTAAGTTCACGCCAGCACTGCTGTTTTCCAACCGCTTTCGCAGGTCAGTATATCAGCAGCGTCGACAGGTTTGACTGCCGGGTTCGGAATGGGACCGGGTCGCACCCTGTCGCTATGGCCGGCTGAAGTCTTTTCCATAAAAGGGTTAATTTAATCTTCCCATTGCGCGTTTTTATACCATTCGTAATGTAGTTACACACAATCTATATAATACATTAATGCAAAAAATGAACGTATACCTTGGGAGATTCTGCAGAATTCACACATAGAGTGGCGGTTTTGGATCAAGAATTGTGCCAGCCTAAGAAATGCGGGTTAGAGTGTATAATCTATTGTCCAGTAAATAAGACAGGAGGAGAATGCATAGTTCAACGACAGGAAGATGGAAAGGCTGTAATTTCAGAAGATCTTTGTACTGGTTGCGGCATATGCATAAAGAAATGTCCCTTTGATGCGATTGTTATTGTTAACTTAGCCAAAGAATTGGGTCAGGACAAGATCCATCAGTATGGCATTAACTCTTTCAGATTATATCGTCTTCCAACGCCAAAGAGAGGATCCGTAGTTGGTTTGCTTGGAAGAAACGGGATTGGTAAATCTACTATAGTAAACATTCTATCTGGGAACCTCAAGCCCAATTTTGGCAGTTATGAAAAGGAAATAACATACGAACAGATTACAAAGTACTTCCACGGAACAGAACTGAAATCCCACTTCGAGAAGATTGCTAATGGTGATATGCGCGCTTCGATTAAACCTCAGCTTGTTTACCTAATTCCAAAAGCCTTCAAGGGAACTGCGATAGAATTATTAAAAAATTATGACGAGAGAAATGTATCTAATGATTTAATAGCAGAACTTGGATTAAAAGATGTCCTTAACAGGAATATAGATCAGTTGAGTGGTGGAGAATTGCAAAGATTGGCAGTAGCAGTAGCTGCCGCGAAAGATGCTGACTATTATTTTTTTGATGAACCATCGTCTTACAATGATATTTACCAGAGGCTTGCGGTTGCTAGAGTTATCCAAAATCTTGCAAAGGAGGGTAAGAGCGTTATGGTCGTGGAACACGATATGACGTTGTTAGACTATCTTTCAGATTATATCCATATTCTTTACGGCGAACCAGGAGCATATGGAATCGTCTCTAGCCTACAGAGCACAAAGATTGGCATCAACAGTTTCCTTGAGGGATTCAGCCCCGCAGACAATGTAAGATTTAGAGAAAGACCCTTTAAATTCGAAACTACGAGTTCTGTTCAAGATACGATTTCAGATCTTGTTGTCGCTAGTTATACAAATATTGCAAAATCATTTGAGTCCTTTGAGTTAAGAGCATCCTCGGGCCAACTGAGAAGAGGAGAGATCCTAGGCGTGGTAGGTGCTAATGCCTTGGGAAAAACTACATTTATGAGGATGTTGGCAGGAGCAGAGAAACCTGACTCAGGCAGCATAGAAGTTGCTTCTAGAATTTCATTTAAACCTCAATACCTGAATCAAGATTATGATCACGAAGTGCGTTCACTTTTATACGTAGCACATGGCAAAGAGATAGAAAATTCTGTGATGGAAGATCAGATTTTGATTCCAATGGGAATGAAAAAGTTATACGACAAAAATGTCAAGAGCCTCAGTGGTGGAGAATTGCAAAAGGTTGCAGTCGCGGTATCATTATTACGCGAAGCTGATATTTACGCGTTAGATGAGCCGTCTGCATTCTTAGACGCAGAGGATAGGATCGCACTTGCTAAATTTCTACAACGCTTTGTTCGCTCGCATGCTAAATCGGCTATAGTGATAGATCATGATATGCAGTTAATAGATCTTGTAGCAGATTCATTAGTAATTTTCCAAGGACAGCCCGGGTTAAATGGCACGGCTGGACCGCCATTGCACAAGGAGATAGGTATGAACAAGTTCTTAAAGGCACTGTCTATAACATACAGAAGAGATGAAAATACTGGTAGACCACGAGTAAATAAGGAAGGTGGCAGATTGGATAGGATGCAAAAAGAATCTGGTAACTTTTACTACGTGAAGAATTAGTTTGCCTGATTTATGGCACACATACTAAAAACTATCTTAAAGGATGTTCTACCCCCTGAAGACATATCCAAACTATATTCAGCATTTGATATAGTTGGGAGCATAATTATACTTAAGATTCCTGATTCCTTGAATTCAAAAAAACAGATAATCGCCGAGACAATTCTTATGAACATAAAATCTGCTAAATCGATTTTTGCTCAAACCTCTGCTGTTCAAGGAGATTATAGACTACGTACCCTGGAATATCTAGCAGGAGTTAATTGTGCAACTACTGAATACAAAGAACACGGATGCAGATTTAAAGTAGATGTTTCGAAGACATATTTCTCGCCTAGACTGTCGACCGAAAGAATCCGAATCTCTAAGATGATAGCAGACAACGAAATTATTACAAACATGTTTGCTGGTGTAGGAACATATTCTATTCTTATTGCCAAAAACAACAAAACATGCAAGGTGTACAGCATTGACTCCAATCCCATAGCTAACGAGTTAGCTCTTGTCAATGCAGAATTAAACAAAGTACAAGAACGTGTTATACCTATCTGCGGAGATGCAAGGGAAGTCATCGTCAAGCAGCTTAGAGGAACATCTACCCGAGTTCTTATGCCGTTACCCGAAAAAGCAAAAGAATTTGTAGATTCTGCTGTAATGGCATTAAGAGAAAAAAAAGGCATGATTCATTACTTCGCTCATATAAAGGCCACTTCAAAAAAGGTTGTTTTGGATAACGTTGCTTTAGACGTAAAGTATGCATTTACCAACCACGATTATAGGATTGTTTCTACTAGGGTTGTGAGAGAGGTAGGACCCCGTATGTATCAGACAGTATCGGACATTATCGTTACTAACAAACGCTCTTAGGTCAGTTTATCCAGATCGTGGAGCCGTAGCTATTGTATATCCTATCCAACCCAATACACCTAATAAAGTTGCAACTGCACCAAATACAGTAAGTTTGAGGATCACTATTCCAAACTCTGTTGTCAATAGAAGATAGCCATAGATCACAAATGCAGCTACAGAAACAATCAAAAGAACAAATCCTGCAAGCTTACTAGTATTTTTTATCTCTTTCATGCGTTCTAGCCGTTCGAAGCATCTTATTTAGATATCTAACTAAATTCTAATGCCATAAGATATGCGTCCTCTCCGTCTCTATAGTAGGAGCGAAGTCGAGATTTTATCTGAAAGCCAAGTCTCTGATACATTCGAACAGCCTGGGTATTGCTTACTCGAACTTCAAGATAAATTTCGTCGCTTTTTCTACTAAGAACACCATTGATGCCCTCAAGCATCAACGCTTTGCCTACTCCTTTTCCGCGATGTTGATCTAAAACCGCTACTGATACTACATGGCCCTTCTTCACGAATCCTAATTTTCTAAAATTTGAGAAACCGAATTCAATTTTACACATAATATAGCCTATCACTTTATCATCAACTTCTGCAACAATAAACGCCTCAGGTAGCTCTCTGAGTAAGGATTCAAAGAAGTAATCAGAATAATGTTCTGGAAGAGTAGCCATATTGATATTAACTACGGAGTTTAGATCTCTCTCTTCACATCGACGAATCATATAGTCGCCGACTCTTCGGAGGCCAGTTTGCAACTGTTCGAATATGACAAAACAAATTATTTAACCTTATCAGATAAAAGAGATGCACACTTCTTTGCCAACATAACTATTAATACAAAATTATATTAGTCCACGACAATAAAATAATCAAATATTCTCACAAATTTAATATGAACTAGTTATAAAACCAATTGCTTTGAAATTATATAGACCTAATAATTTAGAGGGGATTAGGATTGACTCTTAGCAACATGATATCGGGATCGGACACTACCAGAATTTTTGTGTTTTTTCCATGTTTAATAAGCAATTCCTCTATCACGTTTTTCACACCAGCATATGTTTTGATACCTAATTTCGTCTTCAAGTAATACTGTGGTAATGTAGACATGATTCCTAGCTGATATTTCTGAGATAATTCTTTAATATATATCAGATGTTCGAGACCTTCAATATACTCTGGTAGATTATGTTTGTACTGTTCGATATCCAACCTTCCCTCAACGTACATTTCTAGTGCACGTCCTCCCAGCCCTCCAGAGTTCTCAGAAAGTAGTACGGCCGATCCATTTTCTTTAATAATGTGAATTATATTCCATAATGAATTTAAGGAATCCAAAAGTGTTGAATGCGGACCCGTTTCACTGCTTGTATTTATAATTGCTGATTTCGTCAAATCTGCATTCACCACTGCGATAGAATTCAGATGTCTAATTGCCTCTTCAAATGAACCCACAATACTCCCGTAGCAAATTCCAGCAATTCCAAAGGAATTAGCTATGATTTGAATTGATTTAGCAGGAAGCTCTTCATTGCTAGAAAGCACAACGTGTAATGGTGGCCCTATGACACCAGGTTTCGGCAAATTGTCCTGCCTCGCATTAAGAGCTTCTAACATATAATTATGCATATAATTGCGCACGAGTATAGTAGGAGTGCCGTTATATCCAAAAAGAGGATCATATGTTATCTGAGAGACGAAGATCACTTGGCGGTGGTGCTTAATTTTACTATGGAATGAATCTTGGTCAACCTGGTTAATCAAGATGGTCTTGTCTGCAAGATTACTTTTCAATACACGCTGTATTCTTGGTAATACGCCGACACGTATACTTGGTATCCCTTGTGCACGTGCTAATTGAACAAGTATACTGATAACCATAGCAGCCGACTTTGTATCAGACAACGCGAAAATCATGGTATCCTGAGTTAGTACTACATCGTTTAGGCAACTTTTTATTTGATCTTCTGATAACAATGCAAAGCTTGAAGCTGTAATATGCTTAAGCAAGTTTTCATACCTAATATTTAGTACGACATCAGTGATGCCATATTTGAACCACAGTTCTGGCATATGGTGAATCCTTGGTAATACAAATAGTTAGAAATATTTCAAAGTAATCCTCTTGAGAGAGATGGTTAACACTTTTGTGTACTATATCAGTTAAGAGAAAAAATGTCCTAGTACTAGCAATAAGATAATCTTTAACATTAATATAAAAAGGAAGGATCAACAACCAAGTAATCTTAACAGCGATATTTCATAGCAACAAACGAAAGAGTATTTAACCTTCATAGATCATTAAATTCTTTTCCTCTAACAGAGTGTGCAAATTATGGACCGCTCTGTATACTTCGCTTTCTTTTTTGGCTCCAGTACACACTAGCTTCCCACTAGCGAATAATAGGATCACTGTTTTTGGATCTAGCATTCTATGTATCAAGCCTGGGAACTGCTCCGGTTCATACATACTTCTTGGAAGAACCCTTGCAGCAAGCTCAAGATGAATTTTTCCACCAAGACTCGCAGAGGCAACAATATTTTGGATTTCTATCTGTGGCTCATGTTCAATTGGGATTCCACCCTTCTTCAACTTTTGAACTACATTTTTTACTGCTTTAATCGCTTGCTCCTCTGACTTGGCTCCAGTACAGACCATTTTGCCGGAACTAAAAATTAGTGTGGCTGTTTTCGGGGATTTTAATCTAAAAACGAGCCCTGGAAACTGATCGGGATGATATTCTACATCGGGAAAGATTTGGGTGATCAAGTTTAAGTTTACGGTCTGATTTACGGTCGCAGAAGCAACAACATTCTCTATACTTACAATTGGTTTAGTCTGTGGCATCCTGAATTGGCTTTATAAAGGAGGTATATATACCTGTTACATAATATTTATAGTAGATTTGACTATTTTGGTAAACTGAATCCTATTTTAATGGACTCTATGGAACATTTGAGGCCATATCATGAGTTCGCGATGAATAGCATCGATTAACAAGGTCACTAGAAATATTAAATATGGCCTACATTCTTTATACTGTGACCATACATGCCAACACACGGATCACTTACAAAGGCCGGAAAGGTAAGAGGCCAGACACCTAAAATTCAGGGTAAACCAAGACTAAGCCCAGTATCAATAGTTCGTAATAAAAATAATTTTGTCAAGCGTTTTGAAAAAAGAAGATTGCCTGGGCAGAGAAAACCAGAACGACCTGGGAGAAGATGACAAGTTACTGTCGCTTTTTTCAGCCCATTTCAAATTCTCGGCCACCGACTTCATTTTTTTAGTGAAAAAAAAGTTTGTAGACAATCTTCGACATTTTTGGAGCTGTGTTAGATTTCTTAAATACTATCCATGGCAGTCTGATATAGACCAGCCTTTTGGGTTATGACCGTATCGTAATTTCCCATAGCAACATACGTAAGGCTATCCGCGTACATATCAGATCTATCTACAAAATATTTCTATATAAGCCGGAATTACTCAATATCGTACTTAATGAGCAGTTATGACTAAACATATTGCATTAATTGGCTGTGGTACCATTGGAAAAGAGATCGCTTATGCAGTTGACAGCGGCAAGATCAAGAATGCATCCATAGTGTCTCTCCTAGACAAGATAAAAGGTGCAGCTGAAGAATTATTATCAAAGCTGCATAATAGCAACCCGCATATTTACTCAGATTTCATGGAATTTGTCTCTTCACCATCCTTCGGAGACGCTGATGTAGTGGTAGAGGCTGCATCACAGGATGCTGTAAACAGATTTTGTAAAACGATATTAGAAAAGGGTAAGAGCCTAATTATAATGAGCGTCGGTGCGCTTGCAGATCAACGTTTGTGGTCTGAGTTACAGGATAGAGCGGTCCGAAACAGGAGTCGTATTTACGTGCCTACTGGAGCTATAGCAGGCATTGATGCCATTCGAAGCGTAAAAGATTTGATCGAATCTGTCACACTAACTACAACAAAAAGTCCCAAAGCTCTTTCAGGTGCCCCTTTTTTTGATTCCGAATTTGAACTTTTCAAATTAAATCAGAAGACACTTATTTATGAAGGTAATGCGAATGATGCTGTTAAAAAATTTCCTTCAAATGTGAATATAGCAGCAGTGCTTGGATTAGCAGGTGTTGGAATAGAGAATACAAGGGTCAAGATTATCGTTGACCCGACGACAGATAGAAATCAACATGACATTACAGTAAATGGAAAGTTTGGCGAGATGACAATATCAGTTAGTAACGTACCAAGTCCGACTAATCCTAAGACAAGTTTTCTCGCTGTGTTATCGGCTATAGAATGCTTGCGTTCGGTCTGCGATGAACACGTCAGAATAGGTACTTAAGTATCCAAAGCAGAATATCATCGAGCGTATTTATACATAATCGACAGTTTATATATGGTTTTAATATGGTTTCAACTAAGGTACAAAAAGAATGAGTTACGGAGGATTTAGAAGAAATGACAACCTTGGTCCCAAGCCGGTTGAGACTGGTAAGGAATACGAGGTTCAGATAACAGAGATAAGTAGAAAGGGTGATGGTATTGCAAGGATACAAGGATTCGTGATCTTTGTCAAGGAAGGTAAAGTAGGCCAGAACGCAAAGATTAGAGTCGTTCAGGTTGGAAACAGATTTGCCATTGCAGAAATAGTTGATGGCGCGTCATCATCAGCACCATCTAATACTACTGCTACAACAACAGCCGCTACAAATCAAGAAACAACCTAGGATCATGCTTACTAGCAGTTAACACAACCTTTGTTTTTTAAATCATAGATCAGGAAGCTTTTTTTGTATTTCATTGATTGTTGAAGATTTATTCCGTACATCATATGTGAATCGCAAGAGGTACTAAATTTTATGAGTATTGGATGTATTTGAACTGCCTGCTGTTAGATATTAACGCCTTAGGAGACAACATAGATAAAGCAGGCAAGTATTGCCTCTATTGAGCGGTAGTCAGGCAATGCTATCCTACATTATACTACTTTAAATGCAATGGCAACAGAAATAATATCACTAGTCAAAATGACGATGTTAGATATAGACTATAAGAAGCAAATTCTGGCTCTAAAGCGAGATAAAAATGCTGTTATACTTGCACACAATTACCAATTACCTGAAGTACAAGATATAGCCGACTTCATAGGTGATTCATTGGCTTTATCAAAAAAAGCAGCAGAAACTGACGCTGACATTATATTATTTTGTGGTGTATATTTTATGGCTGAAACTGCTTCAATCATATGTCAAGATAAAAAAGTCCTTATTCCAGACTTAGATGCAGGCTGTTCTTTAGCCTCTTCGATTAATGTCGACGAGCTCAAGTTGTGGAAGATGGACCATCCAAACGCAGTGGTGGTAAGTTATGTTAACACATCAGCTGACATAAAGGCTATGTCAGATTATTGTTGTACTTCATCTAATGCAGTTAAAATAATAAAAAGCATACCTGATAACAAGGAAATACTTTTCCTACCAGATATGTTCTTGGGATCATATGTGGCAGAGATGACCAAAAGAAAGAATATGTATATTTGGCCCGGCGAATGTCATGTACACGCCGGTATAAACGCAGAACAAATTAATAACATGCTAGCGAATTTTAGAAATGCAGAGTTTTTGGTTCATCCAGAATGTAGCTGTACATCATCTACATTATATCATATCTCAAGAGGAGACCTAGTTAGAAGTGGCCACATATTATCTACTGAGGGAATGATGCATCATGCTAAAACATCCAATGCAAAACAATTTGTGATTGCAACGGAAACTGGTATCATTCATAGAATGAAAAAGGAAAATCCTACCAAGCAATTCATACCCATAAAAGAAGATGCAATATGCAAATATATGAAAAAAATCAATTTAGAAAAGGTTCATAGTTCCCTTGTTAATATGATATACGAAGTCAGGGTACCTGTAAGTATCGCTGAAAGAGCAAGACTTTCAATAGACAGAATGCTGGCCATCTAGTACTTATCTCTAGAATGTCCCTGATTTATTGAATTATATAATATATCTACAGATAGACACAATCGCAATTTTATTGTGGCAAGACGTATTCAAGAATTGCTAGTGGTTTAGTAGATTATCGAGCAGCGAAATGCAATACTATTTGCATAAATAAAAAGCTCAACTAACAGAATGTCACATATTAGATAATATCTTGCTTAGCGCCGTTATACTGCAATAGGTTGTTGTCAATGTGATATTTCATTGTTTTTTGTTTCTATTACTTCCAAACTGAAATCAGCAGCTTTTGGAGAATGTGTCAAATATCCGATTGAAATAATGTCGGGTTTTGCTTTTGCATAGGACCTTATATTTTGTAGCCTAATTCCTCCGGAGACTTCAATTTTAGCTTTGTCACGAATACCTCTCCTTGACAGCTCATCAACGGTTCTAGCTACCGCTGTAGGAGAAAAGTTATCAAGCATTACGCTGTCTGCGCCTGCATTTACTGCCGCGATTGCTTCCTCTAAATTTGTTGCCTCACACTCTAGTTTAATTGACTTACCTATTTTCTTCCTTGCATGTTCGATAGCTTTTTCTACCGAGCCCACTAGGGGGATATGATTGTCTTTTATCAAGACCATATCATCAAGCCGCATTCTATGAGTTTCGCCTCCTCCCATGGCGACAGCTTTCTTGTCAAAGAAACGAAGGCCTGGCGCCGTCTTGCGAGTAGAGGCGATCCTAACGGAGGTAGAACAATCGTCAAGTAAAGCTGTAAATTTTTTCGTTTCAGTCGCTATTCCACTCATCCTCATTATCAAATTAAGTGCGGTTCTCTCAGCCTTCATTATGGATAATGCATTGCCTATTATATCCAATACTCTGGACCCTTTTTTTATCAATGAACCATCTCTAACTATAGTTTTACTTTTACATTTGCATATTTCAAATATAATAGATGCTTCTTCAAGTCCACATACTACTGTAGGTTTATTAGCTTTGCAGATTATTTCAGCGCGCGCATAAGTGTCAGATTGAACAATGCTATTAGTTGTCAGGTCTCCTGTCCCAATATCTTCTCTCAGAAAATTTACAAGTGATTGTCTGATATTAAGATATGCATTCAAGTCTGTCATTTCTTTATGAAACCTTAACTGCATACTTGTGTGGGACAGATATATCAAGAGTTGCAGCTATTCGAGATTTTAAAGGATCAAATATAACTACTATGCCCGACCAATTAGTTGTAAGGTCGGTAGATTTACAAACAGGACACACTTTTCCTGTAGTAACAGCCTTGCATTTCTTGCATGCTACTTCTCTAGCCACTTACTTGCCTCCTCCCCCTTTCTTAGTGGTTGCAGGCGCTGGAGGCTGTTTTGCCTTCTTTATCTCCTGCTCTATCCATTCCGTAGCACCAAGAAATGGTTGTCTACACGTTATACCAATCTTTCCCATGGCTGCTCCCTTACCTAAGCTCACGGCAGTTACTCTTGCGCGTATTCTTGCGCCGATCTTGAGGGACCTTGCACTTTGATTAGCTATAATGACTCCTTGTTTAACGTCACTTTTTAAATAGTCGTCTGCTATCTGGGACAGATGTAGCAAAGCATCAGTCGGTCCGATCCTGACGAATGCCCCAAACTCTGTAACTTCCACGACTTCGCCTTCGACTACCTCCTGTAATTTAGGGTAGAATGTCAATGCTTCGAAAGTAACTTTGTGATAAGTTGCGCCATCGCCTGCAACTAGCTTACCTACTGAGCTTGCGTTGGCATCTATTATCATTATAACATACCCCAGATCAGGGCTGATCATGCTCTCGTATTTTTCCTTCAGGATTCCAATAGCCGTGTCCTTCAGCGAGTTCGTCAATCTGTTGGGAGGAATTCTGACTACATCGCTCATGCGTACTCTAGCAAACATAACAGATATAACGTATTCTGGATACAAATATCAATTTATGAACTTTTTGATTACTTACTTTAATTGCGAACTGTTAGCAGAACTGCTTATTTCGAATTTAATTGAAGAGTCTGTCACATCAAATACAGCATCTTTCCCAACTGTATTTTTCAAAGTCGATCTCAAGTATCCTTCGAAAAATTTGGACCCCTTTCGTCCTAATCTGTGCCTTATAACAATGGTTCTGCTCTCCATGTGGGAAACCTCGTCAAATGTGCCCAAGTGACCATACAAACAAATGATTTTCTCGATATATTCTAACACAGATTCTTCACTGAGGTCCTTTTTCCAGAACATTATTGTATCTACTGATACTGTTCCACCAAGTTTTGTGCCTAATTTGTATAAGTATTCCTCATCTTTCGCTTCAAGCAAAGATATTATCAGTTCACGATTCAGTACCACCATGTCTATTTTAGATAAATATCTGGTAAATTCACTGTATCTCTTAAGGATAATTCCTACCAATGCGTTGACGGAAATGCCCATTCGTTCCGCTTCTTCATCTAAAATTCTTGACATCTCACTATCAAATCGGAATGACCTGGTCACCGTTGCAGAACGGGCATCTGTGGTTAAGCCTTCGGGCATCTGACTACACTGCGATTAGATTAACGACAAGGTAATATAAAGTAATTAAAAGTGTTCTAAGGGACTTCTTTGTGTTTAAATGTATTAAAGAATGGACAATTTAATTTATTGTAGACATGTTATCTATATTTAGTTCGCCATATGTAAATGCACCTTGAAACATATGCAGCAAGAATCTTCGCAGATAAATATTGGTAATGAAATATGTTCCCTATGTGATAGTAAAGCTTTAGTGTTCGATGCCGAGACAAGTGAAACCGTATGTAGTTCCTGTGGAATGGTAGTGCACGATAATACAGAATCAATGGGACCCGAATGGAGAGTTTACTCAGGAGGGGATATCGAAAGCAAGAGCAGGACTGGAATGCCGACATCTTTGGCATTTCATGACATGGGGCTATCTACATTCATCTCGTATTCTAATGTTGACGCTAACGGTGCAGTGATTAGCCCTGAACAGATGAGTAAAGTTCAGAGAATGAGACGTTGGAACAAGATTTCGAGCAATAACAGAAGTTACCATCGAAACCTAAAAAATGCCTTTGCAATTTTGAGCACTATAAAAGACAAACTTTCATTAAATGATGCACTTATAGAAAAATCTGCTTATAATTACCGCAAAGCACTTGATAGAAGAATTATTAAGGGGAGATCAATTCGCGCTCTAGTTGTTGCATCTGTTTATGCAGCATGCAGAGAGCTAAATGTTCCGAGAACTCTTGATGAGATAGCACAAACTGCGAATACAGATTCAATATTTGCTGGTAAATGTTATAGATTACTTGTAAGATTCCTAAAACTTCACTTGCCTGTACTAGATTCTAACGTATATCTTGCCAAAATAACAAGCAAAGCTAAGGTAAGTGAAAAGACATATAGAAGGGCTCTCGAAATGTTGACTGCCATCAAAGAAAATCCCATATCCCACGGCAAGGACCCGAATGCTCTAGCTGTTGCTGTGCTATATGCAGCATGCCTGAAGGAAAATGAAAAGGTTAGCCAGGCTCAAATAGCTGTAGCAGGGGACACAAGTATAGTAACTTTGAGAAAAAGGTACCAGGACGTTAAAAGTATCTTTCCATGACCTAATTTTTGCATATAACCTATAGAGAATATATTGAGCCCTCTGGGTATCAGCTAAAATAACATGATTTGAACGGCCGGAAGAATAGGTTACTCGAACGTGTTCCGTGAACAGTTTAAATAGTATGCAGACAGAATTTTATTAAGATGGTTTCTGTTGATCAAGTTCTCTCCTCCTTAAGAAATGTGGTGGATCCTGAACTTCATAAAGATATAGTATCCATGGGCATGGTAAAGGATTTGAATATTAACAACGGAAAGGTTAGTTTTAATCTCGAGCTTACAACTCCTGCGTGTCCCTTCAACAGTGATATCGAACAGGACGTTCGAAACGCAATTGCAAACCTAGGCGTTAAAGAGCTGGACTTAAAGGTTACAGCAAGAGTAATGGAGGGTAGGGCTATCTCAGCAGACGAGTTGTTACCTGGAGTTAAAAATATTTTGGCAGTTGCTAGCGGAAAAGGTGGCGTGGGCAAGACAACCGTGTCGGTAAACTTGGCAATATCATTGGCAAAAACAGGAGCCAAGGTAGGGCTACTTGATGCAGACATTTATGGACCTAGTGTTCCCTTAATGCTTGGTCTAAAAACATCTCCGGAAGTGATTAACAATAAGATTCAGCCTCCAGTTTCTCAGGGTATCAAAGTGATATCAATGGGATTTTTCTATGAACAGTCTCAGCAGGCAGGAATTTACAGAGGTCCAATTGTTTCAGGAATAGTCAAACAATTTCTGACAGATGTTAATTGGGGTGATCTTGATTATTTAATAATAGATTTACCACCAGGTACAGGAGATGCACCGCTCACAATAGCACAAACAATTCCAATTACTGGCATATTAGTGATAACAACTCCACAAGATATTGCGATGAATGTAGCTGTGAAGGCAGTGGGCATGTTCAATAAGTTAAATGTACCTATTGTGGGTGTTGTAGAAAATATGAGCTATCTAGAATGCCCACATTGTAATGCGCGTGTACAAATCTTTGGTAAAGGAGGAGCACAAAAAGTTAGCGAACAATTCAATGTACCTTTCATTGGCGAAATCCCTCTTCATCCGCAAATAATGGAAGGTAGTGACACGGGAACACCGGTTACGGTCTATGAACCTAATTCGATGCAATCACTTGCGTTCAGCAAAGTCGCCAAGACCATAGCTGGGAGAATTAGCATCCTCGCAGCAGAGATGATGGAACAGGAAAACAAAGCATCCTCTCAACCTGAATCGAGCGTTCCATCTAGAGAGGCCAATGTACAGCAGAATCCCACTCAGTCCTGAAGACATACATCTCTTAAAGAACCCTTTTGGCGTCCTCATTCATGATAAATACATAACGAAGGGAAAGATAAAAAGCATTTTAAAAAATGCTAAACGTGTGGTTTCAGTGGGTGATTCCACAACGGATCGTCTTCTTTCTTTTGATATCACCCCTGATATCTTGGTCGTTGACGGAGTAGAAAGGCGGGTGAAGCGTAATCATGGCCTACATTCAAAGATTACGGCGGCTAAAGAATTACATTGTAGTAATCCACCAGGATCGGTCTCCAAAGAGGCGTTCTTCGTTTTGTGTCAGGCTTTTAACATGCCATGCCCTGTCAAAGTAATAGTGGATGGGGAAGAGGATATGTTGGCACTGCCAATTATTACTATTGCACCGCAGCAAACGTTTGTTTTGTACGGTCAACCCTTAGAAGGGATGGTTATAGTCAATGTTAACCCAGAAATGCAGACAAAGGCTAAAAATTTAATGGAGAGAATAGGAATCAGATAGAGTCAGGGTATGATGATGTGGTGGCTGGATGATTTTTCTTTTAGAAAAATGTGATTAGTTATACCAATATCTGACCCTCATACACTTTGGCTACACATATAATGTGTGTATACGCTTCAATGCTATGTATTTCTCCCTAGAACGCTATTCTCGTTAGGTGCACCATCTAGATCTAATTAATAATTTCCAAGTATGTCAAGACACGGCAGACAATGCCGACAATACTATATCTCTAATATTCACTTTATCTAGTGACACAATGACACTCACAATTGCATTTTACCATTTTGATGTCAAAGGAACAATCTGGAATGGATCGGGTTGGATCTGATACTGGCCATTCACCCGGACACTCACCGTGTCGTCCTCGCTTACAAAAGAATGTCGAGTTCACGTCTTGCACATATATGCTAAGACAATTTAAGACTTTCAAAATAAACCTGCAATTTAATCTCAAAGATTTATATTAAATAGCTGTGGAGCATATATCGATCCTTCTCTGACTCGTTTTACTTTTGCCACAGAAAGATAGTGGGGCCAAATTGTTACCATAATAGACCCTTCTGGAACTCCCTCCGGTACGCCGATAACAATAATATCTTTTTCATTCACTCCACACTCTGATAATTTTTGTTTGCTAAGGTTAACTATGTCTTTTGACATACCACTACTATAGAGATACACTTTACCAGCGTACTCAATCCTTTGATCCATCGACAATTATAGTTAAAAAGGGATATACTAAAATGTAATGTCTATCATAAAGTCTTGACACAAATATACATATCAAATTCTTATCGAGATTGTTTTGAATGCTAAAAACACATACTGAAATTCATTAGGTCGGAAAGAGGCGTACAATGTTGAAAGTACGATTTCCATTGACTGCTGCTAGCTTTTGATTAAATGATACCTAAATCTAGCATATATGGTTATGAGCCTACTCTTTTCATCTTAGAACCGCATTTAGGACAAGCAGCCTGGTTATGCTTTGTTCCACAGCTCATACAATAATAGCTCAATGAACTGTTGCCGAACATTGTTGTTGTTCCAGA
>Ga0126310_10000012_pt1 | contig 51275 bp, 50 predicted proteins | sample Plot60_FD_92540 | JGI IMG/M metagenome (GOLD analysis project Ga0126310, IMG submission 92540) | Serpentine soil microbial communities from UC McLaughlin Reserve, CA, USA - Plot60 | ecosystem: Environmental > Terrestrial > Soil > Grasslands | place: USA: UC McLaughlin Reserve, Lake County... | reverse complement strand
GCAGCCATGATTTCTATCTCAGATCTATTCTTCATATCATTGACCTACTTTTTTTATGTTTGAATTTTTAATAAAAGACCGTTAGACAATCTATGACGACAATATAGTAGAAAAAATACTGACAAAACCTCTATAAAAAAAGTCCCTCAATTAATTCTACCAATGCCCTTATACGAATGGTTTATTACCCTTAGTAGTATTCAAATGCTAATTCTTTCCTTTCCATTTATTTATTACATTGATTCTGCGGCAAATCTACTGAGCTTTTACCTTAATGCTTCAAAAGTTTAATGGTCGAAATATAAGAAAAAGCAAAATGGCATATGTATATTATGGGCGTCATAAATGTTATTAGAAGAATATTGTGTCATTTGATAAAACTTCTATAAAAACAGAAAATTTATTTACTATAATAGTTCATGCTGAAGTTTTTATTCAATTAGATTGATCCACTGATGTGAACAGAAGTAGAATTGAGGTAGTAGCGCTCATTCTACAGGCTGCTATTGAAGGATCGACAGCGACGAGAATGTTGAATAAAGTTCTTCCATCGAATATGCAATTGAAAGAATATTTGGTGATTTTGCAGCAAAACGGCCTATTAGACTATTGTCTAAATGAACAAACCTATATAACAACTAGTAAGGGGATACATTTTTTAAGAATATATATTGAATTAAACGAGGTCGTCGCGATGAGTTGTGGAAGTGAAATTACTAAATCTTTTCATATTACATTTTTAACGCGGACTCGTTCCATTGGTTACCTGACATATTATTTCCAAAATATTTCAAATATATTAAGATCTCTAGCCCAAAAGGTTCTAAACTGACATCAGGTCTTTGAGTAAAGTACGTTAGGAGAATCAACTATTGAAACAATCTGAATACCAATTGATTGGCACAGACTATAGTGTATAAGTGACGGAAAAATAATTAGAGCAGTAACTGTGTATATAAATAGTATTTAGGGCTTAAGTTTTCGTCAATCTATGCCCACCCAATCCTCATTAATGGTAAAAATTGCGTATTGGTTGTTTGTTTTAACTTGCCGTAACCATTTCCCTGAATAGTTGATTCTTCTTTATGATCACATATTTCAGAAGGTAGCAATTGAATTAATTCTACTTATCTTTAATTGATCTTATTATGGACTTTTACTTTCGTTATTTCTTTTTTCGAGTAGATATTATAGAAAGTATGTCTCTGTCTTTAATCTCATAAGTAGTTGGTAATCTAAGACCATCACGAATGTCTATCGCATAAAGCAATCCCTTAGCAAGGTCGCTATGAACCTCTTTAGCAAGATCTTCGACGGTAGATCCAGATTTCATTAAATAAACATCGGGCAGAATATTCCCTGATCTATCTGACAGTTTACTTGCTTCGGCAACAGGATAAACAGCATTCATTCTAAGTAGCTTGAACACGGCAACATTGATAGCAAATTGAACACCAGTTCTCATATACTCATCTAGAATATCTTTTCTTATGAAATTCAAAGCCCATCTTTGTTTATCAGTTAAAACACTCTGGTCTTTAATTTCAAATCTTTCATCACCTGGAAAATAATGAATTAATCCACGATTCGCTGCCCGTCTCAAGGTCAGTTCTGCATCGGCACTAGCTGGAACAATGATGATGTCCTTATATTCTTCGCGTAATCTCTTGAAATTATCTGTAGCGGATGGCAGATCCACTTTGTTTGCGACTATTAATGTTGGTTTTGATAAGTCTCGTAAACTCCAAGAAAAGTCCTTGACCTCTTGGGGACCGAGTTCATCAAAGTTATGATCTTCAAGATTGTTTTCTCGGAGAGATAACTTGACATGTTCTTCCTTAACTCCAATACCTCTAAATACATCTGTGATCGCAGATATGATATCAATCCCTGAATTAATCGCTCTTGAAATTTTGTCGCGATTACCTTCGAGTAGCTTCACATACCACATTACTAACTCTTCTTCTATGTCGCCTATATCTGCTACAGGATCTCCACTTCCAGGTTCTGCTATTCGTCCAGCAGCGTCAATGCTTCCTGATACATCAACAATATGTAATAATGCATCAGACTGTGCCGCAATAGAAAGGAATTGATTTCCCAAGCCTTTACCTTCCCACGCTCCTTTGATCAATCCAGGCAAATCGACTAATTCAATAGGAATAAAGCGCCAGCCATCTATGCAACGTGAATTCTTTGGGTTATCTTGCAAATTAAATTCTTTATGAACACATAGAGTTATTGCATTCGCGTTCCCCGTACTGGGCATCTTGGTGGTAAACGGGTAATTTGAAATATCAGCTGTGGCAAGAGTTGCAGAGTTGAAGAATGTAGTTTTCCCAGTATTAGTTTTGCCAATTAAGCCGATCCTTATCATACGATAATAGCGAAATAGTCGTGCTTATTTATATCTCACTACGAATATTGAATTGGAAGACACTGTTATCTAGATTCAGGCCGATCTATTTGACATGAAGATGACCTAGATAAACTAGGAAATACCAAAGACAAAAGATACATATTCCTATTCGCAATACCCTTTGCATTGATCGGATGAAAATGATGATAAAAGGTTCTAATTGAATTATATATTGAGCTCGTAACTAAATTACCATATAGAATAAATAATTACCACTATTTTTTATAATCACAGTCCTATAGATAGCATAAATAATCATGTCATAGTAACTATTATCAGCTCCCTGAAGTTTGGAGTTATTTAGCGTATTCCATTACATTTGATGGTGATGCCACCGTTAATGTTCCAGTCATAAATGGATGTATTTTGCAATAATATGAAATGAGACCATCTTGCTGAGGCATCCTTATAGGTTTGCTCGATTGTCCTGTTTGAATAAAGCCAGTATCAAAAAGATAGCCTGTTGTTAACCCCTCACTATTAGTTGCCGTTGCAGTATGGATGGCGCTATCCTTATTAACCCATGTGATTGTACTTCCAGGTCTTACAAATATATTCTGTGGATGGAAAAACTCTTCATTTAATGGATTTTCTGCTCCTTTTACAATGGTGATATTAATTTGTCTGTCGGCTATTGGATAGACTCTGGAGATGTCAGTTGACAGATTATTTGCATTATTATAGAATTGATCTAAATCTTTCTCACTGGTTTTATTTCTTGCTGTCGCATAATGACTGGCCTGTTTGTTTGCTGAATCAATAATTCCGAAGATAATTTGTGTTGTATTATTTTTTAAGTTTAATCTATTTTCAATAGTTGATTCTGTACTTTTCTCACCTGCTAAACCCCTGACTGTCGGTTTATTACCGCCTATTTCTTTAAATGATTCTATTATACCATATATTGGCTGATTATTGAATTTATTCTCCGTTGACCTGGAATTCAACAGTATCTTTATTATATTATCTTTACTGATCACTAAAGTGCAGTTAATATCTTTCCAGAGACTCTCACCATTTAATTTCATATCTATTATTCCGTTAATTATATTTCCTTGAGATGACATATCAATAAAACTCTTGAGATTTGGTCGAAAGTTATAAAGTTCATAAACATGACGCTCTGTTCCGTTTATACGAAACATGCTAAATTTTGCTTTGAAATCTTTTAGGTGTTCTTGATCGACTCTAAACGTCCAATTTCCACTCAAGATCTGCGGTTCTATTTTTGCAGTCAGTGCGAATTGCTTTGTTGATGGTTCCTTGTCTGCGGTTCTATTTGAATTATATATTGAGCTCGTAATTATCTTTGTTAATAAATCAATAACATTGCTATCTAACGTTACATTTTCATCGATTGCATCAGAAGGTGACATAATATTATCTGTAAAATCAGTATTTCTGCCTTTAGAGAATAAAGTGTCAGAAACTAAGGGGCTTTTCGCTGCTGATTCATATCCTTGGCCTTGATTTGTGATCAGGGTCGATTGGGATGAGCTTTCATTAAATAGCAAAGACACTATAGTTCCACGCGCAATAAAAGAATCTGATTTATTTTCTGGAATAGTGGAAGAATGCATATTTTTCTTCATCGAAAGTAATCCAGAAGAAGTTATGTATCCGACAATAAAGATAAAACTCAATAGAAATATTATAAGTGAAAATTTATTTTTCATCAAATCAAAGTGATGAAATTGTTTTAACATCTTAACGTCTATATTAATTAATAAGAAACATAATTTAATAAAACAGCCGGTTCGACTTCGATGCATTTAATTCAATATGGTTATATAATTCTTCAAGGAATGCAAAATACCTAGCTAGAAAAAGATTCGACTAATATATTATTACATTGCTTAGATTATGAGTAATACCATAACATATAATTATGACTGGCTATGCGCTGCATTATTAGGCTATCGTTGGAATGTTAAAGGATAGTTCTAGGGAGCCTAATAATAACTCATGGCCAATCGTGATTCTCCAAATGAATTAAGATTCAAATCATAATGACTATAATTATGTGCTTTAAATATGGAGATACTCAAGTACGGAATTTATTCACATATGTTGTTGTAAAATATTATGCGAGTCAAACAACTTTCCGAGAGCATATTTGTACCTTATCCTTTTCATATACTATACAATGTCTACGTTATCAAAATAGATTCTGTATTTTATCAATAACCAATTTGAAATTAGCAAGTATTTTTTGTTTAATTTTTTATTGATTTGAATTTGACATATAATGCAGAGAAAATAAATATGGACCTTATTATCGACAGTTCTACAATCTATAACACATCAAGTCTTTTCAAACAATCCCATAGGTCAAATAGGCTCAGCCTAAGAAATAACAACTATATTATTATTGAATATGCGTTAAACTTTTCATCAATTAAGTCTGAAAATATGATAACCTATCAAGAGATGCTTTAATTTCGGTTGCTCTCCAAGATAGTTCGCTAATCTGTTCTTGACTAAGGTCAGAGTCCCACCCATCCAGGATACTTTTCAAAATTTCAGCAGTATGATAAAGGATAATGGCGTATGGATGATGTTCTGCAGTAGCGTATGATAATTCAAGAATATCTGGTAAGCCCGTGGACGCCTTCTTGATGATATTATATTCCTTTGAGTAAATTTTTATGATTCCAGCTTCTTTATCAATGCTAAGTTTAGTTGGCATATTATCTCTATTCAAGCATTGCAAAACAGGTATCAAACGTTCGGCTATGACAGATATATCAGGCTTTTTTTTGTCTGGCACGGTTATATGATCAGCTGATCATATTATATCTTAATGGATAGTTTGTATTATAGAATATATAAAACAACATAGTACCGATTGGTGAAGTCCCTCTATTATCTGAGTTTTTCTTAAATTAGACAATAATAATATAAGGACTCTCGATTTATAATAAGAAAAATCTACTTTTGTCTGCTTGATCCCTATAGTTGTAAGCAGATGGAAAAGCCTTATTTGAAATCAAAGCATGCAGATCCGGTAATTTGATACTAATTAGTTGGGTACAATTGTACATTTCCTTCTGAGGATTTACATCGATTCCTATAGAAAATGCTAAGAGAAGATAATTAACCGGTATAAACCATAGAATAAGGATTATAATGACTTACAAGCAGCAACTATTGTAGAGGAAGAGTAACTGCACCTTGAGACGCTGATTGTACTAGAGAAGCATATTTAGCTAATACCCCAGAAGCATAGTGAGGTTTTAATTGTCTCCATTTTCTTATTCTTCGAGTCATTTCATTTCGAGAAACAATTAATTCAATCTTACTCTTGTTAATATCAATGACTATTTCGTCACCATTTTTAACCATTGCTATTGGCCCTCCTACCATGGCTTCTGGTGCAACATGACCTACCATGAACCCTCGTGTTGCGCCCGAAAACCTCCCATCTGTCACCATAGCTACTTTATCTCCTAAACCTTGACCAACTAATGCTGCCGTAACTGCTAACATTTCCCTCATTCCAGGACCACCTTTTGGTCCTTCATATCTTATGATAATTACGTCACCTTCGCTTATTTTTCTCTTTGATATAGCATCGAAAGCTTGCTCCTCATCCTCAAATACTCTAGCACTTCCAATAAATTTATTGGCGGTGATACCAGCAATTTTTATAACTGCGCCTTGCGGAGCAAGCGAGCCTTTTAGAATTTTTAGCGTACCTTCCTTATGAATAGGGTTGTCCATTTGTTTGATAATCTTATTGTCAACACATATAGTGAATCCTTTTAATTCAATATTATCTCTCATCGTCTTACCTGTAACAGTCATTACTTCTCCATGAATTAATCCTTTTTTTAGTAAATAATTCAATATAACTGGAATACCTCCTGCCCTATCAAAATCCGACATAACATAAGTTCCGCCAGGTCTCATATCAGCTATATGTGGAGTATTCTTACGTATTCTCTCAAAATCAGTCATTTTCAATTTAATTCCTAGCTCTTTAGCTATCGCGAGGAGATGTAACACTATGTTTGTGGAACCTCCTATTGCGTTTGCGATTGCTATTGCGTTCTCGAACGCTTCAAAGCTCATTATATCTTTTGGTCTAATATTACCTTCAACTAAACTGTATATGGCTTTTCCTGTATGATAGCATATTGCATCTCGTCTGTCACTTTCAGCAGGTGGAGAAGCGCTTCCTGGCAAAGCCATTCCTAGCGCTTCACTAATACATGCCATTGTATTGGCAGTATACATTCCTGCACAGGAACCAGAAGCAGGACAGGCAACATTTTCCAAATTTATAAGCTGTTCTAATGTCATTTTGCCAGAGTCGTATTTACCAACAGCTTCGTAAACGTCCTGAATTGTTACTTGTTCACCGTTCCAAATGCCAGGCATAATTGTACCACCATAAACGAATATCGATGGTAAATTAAGACGCGCCATGCCCATAAGAGTCCCAGGCAGACTTTTGTCACATCCGGAAATTCCGACAATCCCATCGTATTGATGAGCACGCATCATTACTTCAATAGAATCTGCTATGACTTCTCTGCTTACCAACGAAGCTTTCATTCCCTCATGCCCCATTGCTATTCCATCAGAAACAGCTATTGTGGTAAATTCTCTTGGAGTACATTGCGAATCTTTTACTCCTCTTTTAGCACTTTGAGCGAGTCTACCAAGATGAATATTGCAGGGTGTTGATTCATTGCATGTCGACGAGACGGCTATTAGTGGCCTATTTAAATCGTCATTCGTTAAACCCATTGCCTTATACATTGCTCTGTGGGGTGCTCTAGCGGGACCTTCAATTACCTTTCTGCTTGGTAGTATCATCAAATGTGGTCTTTTCAATTGGATATTTTAAGATTCTTGAAGACTTACCATCGGGTTGACTATACGAACAAACTAATCAAGGATTGCTGTGATTTTTACAGCATCTACTCCATCCACCTTAAAAATAGTTTCACACATACCACATTCAGCATTACCAGTTGTAAGATCGTTGACTGAAATTTCGTCGTTAAGATAATCACACTTAGGACAACGAAATGAGAAATTTATATCAAAGCTCTCTAACTCTATTGTTTCACCCATTGTCTATCAATAAATAGAATTTACTATATTTAAAATTCGCTACAATACACGATAGTAGAAGAAATGGCAAGAACAAATAGGAATTATCAATATGTTATTAATTTAAATAACATTAATCTATAACAAATAACAAACAATACTCGTAAATAAATATATAATGCCGTAGAATGGAAAGTAAATCACATAATGGCTAGCTCTTCTTGTGTCTTCTGTTCTATCATAGCAGGAAAACTGCCAAAAGCTGTACTGTATGAAGACGGAAATATTCTTGTGTTGATGGATAAGTATCCTATAAATGTAGGTCATACTCTAGTAATTCCAAAGATTCATTATGACAATTTGTTATTGATGCCACTATCAGAAGTAGGCAAATTGTATGCTTTAATTCCTGTCATAGCAAAGGCAGTAATACGTGCTGTTAAAGCAGACGGCTTTAACATTGGACAAAATAACGGCAGAGCTGCTAATCAGATAGTTCCTCATGTTCATGTTCATATAATCCCTCGGTTTAAGGAAGATAGCCCAAATGGCAGATGGCCTGTAAGGCGTGTAGCCGACTATACCGAACTTATAGAAATTGCCGATAAAATCAAATTAGAACTTAATCTTGATTTAAAAAGCGATATCATAACGAATATTTAAAAATATAATAGAATTTGATAACAATTCTTTTTTGATTCACATTTAGTTATTGTGTCAACTATCAGATAATATTAATACACAATATCATGAGAGACGAAGATATAATTACATTTACTATGATGCCTTTTCAAATTCAATAGATTTTTTAGCTTTAGAAGAAGAACTGCTTGATATGAGAGTGTTCATATTATTTGTTTTTATCACATAAAGTATCACTCATAGTTGATATTGCCAAATAATAAATAAGGAGCATTTCTTTCCATAACGGTGTTTGGAGTTTGTTCTATATCTTTCAATAATGGAAGAATAAGTGTTGATCTAAGAATCGCATTATTACTAAAATAAAAAGAGAATAAGGAAATTAAAATGTGTAGGACTTTCTGTTTTCATTTTTTCCTTTGGATTTCAAGAGTGATTTTAGATTATATTCCTTCATTATTATCAAAAAGGAGTATGAGAATAACGCTGTACTCAAGATGTATAGAATCCCATAGACTATTCTATTGAAATAGGTCGTATATGAAATGACATTCAAGGTATCATGTGTGAAGAACCAAATATATAGCACCATAACCAATGTAACTAAAAAAAATAGAAAAGGTATTATAAGTATAAAAAAACGTGCCAAGCGATTCTGTGTTGGTATTAAAGGATCGATCCATAAAGGTGCATTGATAACTATGTATTCTTTAGCTAGTACATCGCTCTTTGGGTATCTTTTTTTATATAATTGATGTAATGCTCTACGGAGTTTATATATATCGCGAAGGATAGAGATAGATACCAAAAAGCCCAATGCAAGTGACATAGGGTAAAGCGATATCATTTCTATAAGGAAAAAGCTTTGAGGAAGAAACACAGGTACAGTATATCTAGCATTGATCTGCCCTCTCTGGTTCAGCAATTCATTCTCCATTTCCTGCAATCTTTTTTTCTCACTCTGTAAACCAGACACAATGTCATGTTTTTTACCTAAATTTGATTGGATGTCAGAGAGAATAATCTTTAGCCTGTTATTGTGAGGTTCAATTATCTGCTCAAACTCATTCCAACTTTGTAAAAACGTATCATTAAGTATAACATTGACTTCAGTGTTTCCAGACATAGTTAATGTGAATATTTGTGGATATTTTTTCATCTCTTCTTTTTGATTTTCCAACTTTTCAACCAGCGACTGCTGTATATAGTTGAGTTCTTCTTTTAAAGCAATCCTCTCCCCGTCTTCTAATAATTCATTGCCAACCATAATAACAGGTACTGTAATATTCTGATACACAAGTTGTTTATATCCATCTAACTGTGTCAGAACCTTTGCTCTCACATTGCAATCGAGCCATTCATATGTTTCTGCAGCCATCGTGCTACAGCTTTGAAATCCTGTATGGGCACTTTCCTGTTGTCCAGTTTGAGAAGAATCAGGTACCCAAAGGTTAACTGCAAAGACCCTTAAATCCTCTGGACCATGTACTATTTGATTATGGAGGATTTTGAATATATCGTTAGATTGTCTTACAAGAGAAATACCGCTGTTTACTTGATTAATTTTGTTATTTAGTTGATTAATATTACGTAAAGTCTCACTTTGTTGTTCAGAGATCCTTTCTTTCTCCATATGAACGGAAATATACGGCAATAAAATAATAAAGAAAAAAAATGAACTGAATGCAATTAATAAGCTGAAGACAAGCTTAAACTGCCTAATTTTGGTCTTGTAAAGGCGACAAAGCATTCTAAGTTGTTCTTCCAACAATTTGAAAAAATCATTTTCATCATTTTTATTTCTTGTCATGTTTTCTTCTATTCCGCCTACATTAGATAACTAACAGTAATACATGTTGTATCAATATTAATGAAATAATCCAAAATGGTTCTACCCTAAATTATATATATGGAAAAATGATCATTTCCGATAATATTTATCTTATAGAAGATTAAAAGATAGAAGAATTTAAATATTTGAGGAAATTATTTCTACACAGAATAATTGGCTATATTCGTAAGCAAATACTCGCCATGAGGCATCGATAGATGGATTATTCTTAATCCAAAGGTGAAAGTTGTACACGATACCCAGAAAGATTTTGAAATAATACTAGTGCAACTTAGTCTGCTCAACTGAAGCAATTAAACTGAAGGCGGACATTACATGTCAACGGTTTAGGTTGAGTAATTAACTCTGTGAGATTTATATAATTGTCAGATAGAGCTGCGTAGCCCTAGCACTATGTATTGTACTGCAATTGCTGCTACCAAAACTGCGGATACTCTTGTAATTATCATGGAACCACGTCTTCCAAGTACTCTATAAATAGGATTTACCAATAACAAGATAATATAGGTCGCCCCAATTACAATCGCAATGGACAATATTGTCACAAGCAATCCAGCAGCTTGGAAGGAAATTATTACAGAAGTAATGGCTCCAGGCCCCGCAAGTAAAGGAAATGCAAGTGGAACGACTCCGGACTCACCTGATACAGTATCACCAAATCTCCATGCTCCATGAGTCAGTAATTCTATTGATACGATGAACAATAGAACTCCACCTGCAATCATAAAACTGAATACAGTGATCCCGAAAATACTAAGAATCTGCGTGCCAGCTACTGCAAATAGGATCAATAAGACTGCTGCAGTAATAACAGCCACCTTTGAAACTGCTCTCCGTTCCTCCTTTTTCATGTTTTCGGTTAGAGCAATAAAAAGAGGAACTGTTCCAATAGGATCGATTACAACAAAAAGTGCAATAGTGTGTTTGAGGATACTATCTCCAAGTGTATCTGAAAATGGTATTAACCTTTGTAATTCAGTGGAGGTGGTATTTATAAATGGTACTAGCAGTTTTTCAATTTTTGAGAGTAGGTCCTGTTGTGTATAGACTGTTGTATAGCTGAAACTATTATGTCCATTAAATTGATAACCATCAAATATTATATCATTGCTGTATATTATTGGTGATACTAACCCGAGCATTAACATTATTTCTATTACAGACGTCATTGCCTTAAATTACTGTTACCTTGTTAAAACTCATCATAGAACCAAAGTTTCTGCCATAGGAGCGTGGAACATATTTCGTAATATATGAAGTTTCGTTATTGTACACTACTGAACCTTGAAGATAAGGTGCTATATAAGGTCCACTTAAATATATTAGATGAGTAATATTATTGTAATATTATTAAAATATACGATACTGTTTACAGCAAGAAATTGATGCCACTCCACAAGTTTCAGATTCAGAGCGTTTCCATGGTGTATATGCTATTCTGATTACTTCAAAGAATAAAACATTTGTAAACTCGTAGCAATTATGGTTATAAGTAATTGGGTCCAGTCATCATTATTATATAGATACCATATAGATATGATGTCTATTTTCTGTCGTCTCTTCACACACATTCATTTAAAATTAGATAATGCTGATGCTAGGTCAGATAAAGTTTTCTTGACAGAAGAACTGACGGAACTAGAAGAAGAAGAGTTGCAAATCCATAAGGCAATCCAATCAAGCCACTTACGAAGACAGAATCAAGGATAATAATAGATATTATCATGTTCTTAATAATATTTCTAATATCAATTGGAGCGAGATTATCTAAACCCCTTAGTATTGGTCTAAATGTGATAATCATAACCACCGAGAATAAGACTAAAAATGCAAATACGACAGGTTGAAATACTCCAATAAGACCTGCAATTGCTATCGCTGCTATATCAACAAATACAATTGACAATGAGGAGATAATAATAAGATTCGTTGCCTTACCACTGACTTCTTTTTTACTAAGAATACTTATTGCTACGACATATAGAAATAATGAAATAGCAATAAATAATAGCATTTTGCTAGCTGTGACAGATAGCAGAAGCGTTGATAATGCAGGACTGGCTCCCAATATCACATTAATAGATCTTGCAAGACCCATAACAATTGGACCGGTAATATTATTATGTTTCAACCCATAATCGTAGGCAATAATAATGGTGGTTAGAATAATCGCAATTATGAAGCTCGTCCAATTAATAACAAGAGCAATAACATTAGCAGCTATCATCGACGAAATAGCGATTGTTAATGCTTTTCGTTTTGTTATCTTTCCGGACGGTAAAGGTCTAGTAAGACGCTCTTTTTTATCTATTTCAATATCAAAATAGTCATTAAAGACTATTCCTGCAAGATAAAGCAAAGAAGATGAAGTCATTAGACCAACCAAGTACAAGAGATGTAAATTAATGAAAGAAGACGAGACAGTAGCAACTATTGTAAAATATCCAGATAAAATATTAGATGCTGCAGTAAATATATTGGGTAATCTAACTAAAATTATATATTGTCTAAACACAAAATTGACTCCGTAAATAAATATATGTTTATTCTTTTATAAACTACTCCAGAGTAATTGTAGGATCCTTGCAGCTTAAGTTATCTCTGAAATTTAACATACATATTTGAAATATTAAAATATATTGGCAAAAGGGAAGCAGTCCTTTGGAAACCGTCATCCAGCACATTTGGGTTAATATTTAGAGAATCCAGCCACTCGAGTTTGTAGTGGCATATATTCATTTTCTTATCTGTATATATAAGCCAAATTATTGCTTGTAATCAAATATTAATTGTTATTTTTTTATAATATGCCTTTACTATTATCCTTTCATAAGGTTATCTTCTAGCTCTTCTAGAGGAATTGCGATGAAAGAATAGTTATTATCAGAAAATAAAGACGCTATAATAAAGTGTTGACTAATGCTATAGGTCATTTACATGCTTAGTTTGAACTATTACATTTACATACGTAGGATTACATATAGACTTTTGTCGTAGGAGACAAAAAGGAACTCTACTTTAGAATAGAAGATAGAAATAGATATATTTTATGTAACGCTGAGCTATCACACGTATGAACAAAAAAAGTCAAAGAAATTATGTGCCATTAGTTGTGGCGGTCTTATCTGTTGTGCTCGTAGCATCATTAGTTGCTGTGAGCGGGCAATATGTCATAGCACAAAATATGACGAATGAGACAGGAATGATGACGAATGAGACAGGAATGATGACGAATGAGACAGGCGGCGGCGATGGCGGCGGCGATGGCGGCGGCGATGGCGGCGGCGATGGCGGCGGCGATGGCGGCGGCTAATAAGGATCTCGTCTCCTAAATCCGTCGGCAAAGTATTTTCTTTATTTCTTATTAATAGGGCAAAATCATCTTTCAGTATGAATATATAAAAAAGAAATGAACTAATTATTCATTTTTTGTTTTATTTTTAATTAGAACAATAGATATCACTATAACTGTAATCTACAACCCCTTCTAATTATCTACTCTACCACAATTTACTAACTACTATCGATTATAAACCTCATAATAGCCGATTTATCGATAGGAATAGTTGAAAATAATGAGTCCTTTTACGGAAATGGTAGCGGTATTTTGGTAGATGATTGCAATCCTTTAATATCTTCATTTTCATCTGAGTTCCGATTAGAGCAGTCTGTGTTATCTTGACATTCGTCATCATTTTCTTCCCTTTCACTTCCCTCTGCGTTCGGAGTAGATATTAAAAATATATTAGAAAAATCTTCTACTTTGGTAATTTTATCCCCTATTCCTCCTTCACTAACAGCATCATCTTCTAGCTCGGTATTCTCAGCGTTTACATCTGCTGTGTTTGCATAAGTCATGATTAATATTACAAGTATTGATGATACTGCCAATATGCCAATTGTAAACAGACGACCATTACACATCTATAATCTATGTTCTATACATGTCGCTATATTTGACTTCAGTAACGTAAATCTGTATATTCAGCCTAATGATTTTCTCTATTAAATTGTAATAAGAGAATCAAGATAGCCTTTCCTATTATCTAATTAGTTTTTACATATTTATCCTATTTAGCGTCTAACTATGTCTTTTGCGTAGCATTGGCTTAATATCTTACACTAAACCTATGGCTCACGATCTGTATTCCTCTTATACAACTCAAATAAGAAAAAACAGACAAACACTTTTAAAATATGTCTAATATTTTAACTACAGATACTTTTAGGCATAGGATACCTCATTGTGACGAACCGCTGGTAGATAAATAGACATTCTGAAGATCTGCTTAACAATGATGATAATGCAAAATTCCCAATAGAGTTGATAATATCGCCTAAACAACCTTAAATTTGCTTAGTGCAATGAATATTAATGTCAAAAAAAACTGAAGAATTACCCTTCGAAATATTAAAATGCAATGAAACAACTGACATATCAAAATGTGCCTCGATTGTAAAGGATGGTGGAGTAATAGTATTTCCGACAGATACTCTTTATGGTCTTGGCTGCAATCCATATAACGATAAAGCTGTTGACAAAATTTTCGAGATAAAAAACCGCGATAAGATTAATCCCCTTCCTATTTTGGGTTCCTCGGTTACAGACATAGAAAGAATCGTATCATTGGGCAATACAGGAAAAAAATTGGCTCAAATATATTGGCCAGGCGCCCTTACCATTATTGTCCCATTGATAGACCAAAACATATCTTATAGATTAAGAGCTGGCAAAATGAGCATAGGTGTAAGGATACCGAATAATATTTGTGCCCTATTGTTGCTCAGAGGTTGTAAGTATCTTACAGGGACAAGCGCAAATAAATCAGGTGAAGTAGCATGCAAATCTTCCTCTGACGTCTTGTCGTCATCCTTAAGAGGTTTTGATGCAATATTAGATGGTGGGACAGTTGAAGGACGAGTTCAATCAACTATAATAGATTTGACAGGACAATGTCCCAAAATCATTAGAGAGGGAGCTATTACACAACAAGCAATTTACACTTCACTGAAGACAGAGTAGTTTATTGTATGAATTTTAATCTAATAATTTCCACCTTTAGGCATCGAGAGGAGGAAGCCTATAATGAAATACTTAATATTCTTAATGTTGCTGGTGATTTAGGAGCTCAAGCTGAAGCCAGTGATATTATTGGTATTATACTAGGACTTACTACGATGGATCCATTTCACGTTGTACATATATTTCGTAGATTAGTGATCGATAAGCCATGGGAAATTCGTTACATACTCAGACTTCTACCGATAGAAACAGTAGGACCAACACAATTGGAGCATATAATCAGTGATGCGAAGAGACTTGCTCTAAAGATTAAGAAACACGAAACTTTTCGTATAACTGTCGAAAAAAGACACTCACCTCTAAGCTCTTCGGATGTCATCAAAGCAGTTGGTGGATCTATAGACAACAAGGTAAATCTGGAAAAACCAGATTGGATTGTATTAGTAGAAATAGTTGGCAGATTAACCGGAATCTCTGTATTGAGACCTAATCAGATATTCAGTTCAGTTATAGAAAAAAGAAAAATTTCTACTTCATGATAAGACATGCCCTTTCTATAAGATAAAGAAGGAAAGTTCGATCATCGAATAATTTATTTGAAAGTATACCAATTCTCTCTGAGATCATTTTTCTTTTTATTGTGCTAGCATTTATAATAGAGTTGTCTTTATCAGGAAACAGCTTTTCAATATATAATTTGGTTTTCGCGATCTTTATTCTATCTTCCGAAAAAAAAATGAAGCAGCCTGGAGAGCCACTTTTTAGGCCGCCATATTTTAAAGCGATTGATATCTGATCAGTATATGACAGACGAAGTAGAAGATCAATTTCAGCTTTATTGGCAAAGGTTATTTTTCTTTTCATAGATTCTAACGTGATTTTTAGGACTTGATCAATGTGTTCATGTCCATATACAATTTTTGCATCCAATGCTTGTATGGATACTCCCGGGAAAACATTCCTTAATTCTTCTAAAAATCTTCCAATGTTCTTTACTTTTATTTTCTTAACTCCTACAACGGAATAAAAGGTCTTATTTGCCAACCATGTTATCATGGACAATCACTATCAAAATCTCTTTATGACAGAACAAAATTTGCGATAATAAATCCATGTTTGAATACATTCTTTATTTGAACTTAAGAATGTCATAGCAAAGACAATAGCTATTGCATATGCTATTTAGATTAAATAATGGGAAATTAAATCCCACCATGAACCACAGGGACAATAGATATCACGTCTCCTGTTTTTGCAATTGTATCGTTTCCTGACAGTGCTGACGATTCTATCCCATTTACTGCGATTAAAATATTATTTAGGTCTAAAATTTTAGCTTCTATAGCATTCTTTTGTAGAAACTCCAAAATTTCAGATATTGAGGCAATAGATCTGTTAAATACCAGTGATGACGCCCCAACTATTTTTTTTGCACCACCGAACATATTAATTGTTATCAACGGAGGATCTCCCACTATTAACTACATTTACTACTCTTCTTTGACTATATCTGATCCTTTTTCTAATTCTTCTCTATCAGGATCAGATATTTCTTGTTCATTCTGAACAGATGTCTTATGAAGATATGAGGTTATATATCCTGCTATCTTGTTTCTCAGTATCTTCGATCTCACTATAGCTATCTCTTTAATAATTTTCTTGTTTTCGTCAAAATCAACACTGAATCTGTCTGGATATTTTTCCAAAAGCTCAGTAGAAATGCGTTTAACTCGATCCATCAAGAAACATCCAATAGCAAGGTATTTTATCTTTGTTATAATTTCTTTTTTAAATAGCGTTCAGAGTTAATTCTTAGTATATCCAAGGTCTCCTCATAGCTTATTTCAAGTATTTTAGCCATGCAATCAACAACGGTTATTAAAAAAGAACTGGAAATTGCTGGATAATTATTGAAGCATCTTGAATATCTAACAGGTCCATCCGTTTCGACAAGAATTCTATCTCTGTCAGTATTCTTTAATGATATCTTTTTTTCATTAGAGTACACTATGGCAGGTCCATAGGAGACATAAAGACCCATGTCCATTGACTTTTTTAATTGCTTTTCATCTCCTGTAAACCAATGCAATAAAACACCCTCTATATTATATGAACATATAGTTTCTAATATGTAGTCCAGTGCTCTCCTCGAATGGATGGAGACAGGTTTCTTTGTAGATTCCGCCAGTCTTAGCATCAAATCAAAAACCTCCTTTTGTTTTTGATAAGAATTTTTATTATTGTTGGCATAGGTAGGATCGACGCCAATTTCACCAATACCCTCAACCGAGGCACTATTTTCGTTAAATATTTCAATAAATTTAGAAAGATCTTCTTTACCTGCAAATTCAGGATGTATACCTATAAATCTTGTTATTACATCATTAGTTGAATGATTAAAATATTGGAAGTTTCGTAATGAGGTCTCAATATTAACTGTAACTGAACACGCTCTTATTTTTAAAGCCCTCAAGTTATTTACAATAAGTTCTCTATAAGTTATAAATTCGTCATCAGTTAAATGTATGTGCGCATCAAACAACATTCTGTACAAAGTAACATCATAAGAACAAATACATTTATTTTAAGCTGCTCTTAACGATTAACACTTTATACTTTTAGAAATAGAAAATTCAATAAGATAATTGGCTTTTTAGAAGTGACAATTTGATTATCATCATATCATTCAGCGAAAGTATACTCTTCTACCTGAGCACATGTAGAATTTTTATATCCACTGTTTTTATTAGTATCCACTCAATGTAAAAAGACATAAAACCACAGGGATTATTAGCAATTCATGCAAAAAACTTAAAACATGGCCTTGTGTTAATACTAAAAGAATTTTTTTCAAAAAACTCAATTATAATTGAATGCTCTAGCGCATGAAAGAGTATCTGCGCTTAATTTTATTGTGTATGCAGCAGAATCAAAAGATGAAAATTGAGATAATTCATCCAGGAATCTGGTCTTATCTTTGCCACGTTCATACATCCCACCGGATTCCTTTATACAAAGTGGAAATTTCTGCATCTTTATTCCCTTTGAATTAATATAAGCAACAAACTTTCTATAAGCTTTGGTATTATACCAGTTCCAACCTTTCTCTTCGCACAACATTATCCACACATCAATGGTATTATGAAAAAAAGCCTTTTCGCGTAATTGTTCGAGTGTCAAGTTTAAAGCTCTTCTCTCCGCATTTTTGATGTGATAGAATGATAATCTTTACTTTTAAACTCGCAGTCGCGGGAAACACGTAAGTAACCTAATTCTGAACCTAGTAACATCTCATTGCAAATATTATCTTTGCCCATATCTCTGCTTAATATTATTTGTGTAGTCATATAACAAAAGGTGCCAATGAAAATTGCCATCGCTAACGGAATAGAGACGGAGAATACAAACATTATAGATAGGTTCAAACTTATGAAAACGGATACAATGATCATCCATACCATCGAATGGCCCATCAAATTCATATTTATAAGTGAAATTATCAATATTCTTTTATTAAGTTTTCTAAAAATCTTAAACAGTGCCGGAGGATAGGAGCTTTATCTCCATATTCTTGCCACTTCTATCAAAAGCTCCAATAGTATTATCTTCGTAAGGATAGCTAATAATTATCGAGACCACCCCATAATAATTATTTAAATCCTCGAGCGAAGGTTTGTTTGAGCCACCTGGATGTGAATGCGCTGTACCGATATATGAGAGATCAAAGGGCAATTGATATCCAGAAAATCCAGAATAATAAGGACCATGCATTGAAAAAGGGGGAATTATCAAACCCTCTACTATAATTTCTTCCTTCTTGGCTTTACCTTGCAAAATCAAAATTCCCTCATGTGGATGCCAGCTTTTAGCATATGTAATTATCCCATCAGCTACTTGTCGAGTCATTACTACATGCCTCTTGGTTGCCTCTTTTTTTGTCTTATTTCTAAAAAACAATACAATTATTTTGGAAAGCTTTTATTTTAATATTAATATTAATTCAAGAAGGTTTTTTATTATTAGCTTCCTCCAAAAAATGATACTTTGTTTTAATCTTTGACCTTTCGATAAAAGACCGAGATAATACAGGAGCCATAATGGTTGTTATTACTCCTATTGCGACAGCAACAGAGAAAAGCTTTGTGTCCAATATGCCCGCAGAAAATCCAATGGATGCAATCACTAATTCAACCATTCCTCTGCCGTTCATTAGAAATCCTATAGATAAAGATTGCTCCTTGTTGAATTTAGCCAATCTTGCACCAAGCGACCCTCCTCCCACTTTACCAATTATTGCCACTGCAAGAAGAGATAAGAATATTGGAATAGCACTAAGAAGACTTTGGGCACTAAACTGTATTCCTATTAACGCAAAGAATATTGGAGCGAAGAAACCAAAAGAAATAGCAGACACAATTCCATACACTCGATCAAAATTTTTCTTACCAATAATCTGTTTGTAGACTATCAATCCAGAAAAGAAAGTACCAATAATAAAATGTAGCCCAGCTTGTTGAGCAATAAGTGAAATGGTAATTGTTGTAATTAGTAGCATCCCAAATGCTGCTTCCTTTGTTTTCATCTTAGAAAATAATGGTGCCATTCTCTTAGGAAGCCAATGACTTGTTTTTCTAAAAAGCAAATCGATCATAAATATCCCACCAACGAAAGAGCCAATATTTATTACTGAAAAACCTGTAGCGGTATAATTCATTTGCCCTAGATTATCGATATTGTTAAGCTGAAGGATAATCGATAGAATTACAAGAGAAAAAATGTCGTTGATGACAGCAGACGTCATTACTGCGTTTCCAAGTCTTGTTCTTATAATCCCTAATTCCATCAATATAATTGCGCTAACAGGTACTGCAGTAATTGACAGAAGCAGACCCATGAACATCGCTTGTATAGTATCAAGTTGAAAAAGAAGCGAAATTCCAACCCCTCCAATAAGAGGAAGGACAAATGCAATAGACGATATAATTATTGCTGATTTCCCAGCTCTTTTGATCTCTTCAGGATGCATTTCTAAACCAGCGAGGAACATTAGGAAGAATACAGCAAGTTCTGATAATACTACAAGATCTTCATTGGGTACAACTATTAATAATAATGATGGGCCAAGAATGATCCCTGCTATTATCTCGCCAATTAGTGCTGGCTGATGAAACCTCTGAGCAATCTCTCCAAGAATCCTAGCACTAATAAGTATTATAACAATACTAAAAAAAAGATCCTCGGTAACCAATTTTCAGACCTGTTTGATATCAACTCATAAGGCTTGGATTTAACGCTTCTGTTGTATATTCGTAGATAATGACTAGGATAGCGATAACGTATTGTCTGTGAATTTGTGTTGGTTACCTTCTATTACAACAATTTGCTATTAGAGTTAATACGAATTGGCTGTTCTTGTAATTGAAAATAATATCGGCAGCATTTGGAATTGTAATAGAGTTCTGCTTCAGTAAAGTTAGGTATTCTAATATAATATAATTTTTTGCGAATAATTTTCGCAAATTCTAAGAAGACAATGTTATGATCGTTATTGAACACACAACAATATATTTGTCAACAGGTTAATAGCATCGTCTTTAATACTATATTGTTGTTACAGATTTGGCAGCAACAGCATCTATAGATACTTCAAGGGTATTACATCGTCATGATTCGTTAATTTGATTACCAGTTGTATAACGCTGGCTAGATGCTCATGTAAAATACAATGACTTAAGTTTTATAAACAGTTACTCGTTCAATAACGGTTAGAAAATAATTGTTAGAATAATAATAGCAGTTGTAGTTTTTCTTTTTGAACTATTACAGCTCTTAGCCTATATTCGACTGTCTTGGCCAATAATTATTGGTGGATGATTTATCAGTATTGTACATAAATAATAGAGAAGGCAAGGCAAAAGGCAAAGACCGATAATTATCGATAGGTAAAACCTGGTCTGAATGGATTAAATATACAGACTAAAAGAATTCAGAACGTTTATTTTGTTATATCATTATATTTTTTGAAGAATTAAGATATAATCTCTTCACGATAAGTACTGACGCAGTTTTATACCATCTGTCTCTCGATAATGATAGAGTCGCTTTGTTACCATACTTTTTTTAAATTCAATGTTCCAATTATTCGACGATAGAGTATGTCGAGTTTGTGTTAATCTAACTATTTTCGAATGTCTTTTTTAAATTATTTGGCATCTTCTATCTGATGCAAAGGAAATCTAATGTGCTAATATTATCCATAGAATGCTTTATCTATGGGTCTTGGCATCGCATAAGTTACACTCTTTTTCATGGTTTCATACCACTCCTCTATATCCTTAGTTATTGAAGGCTTTACCAGATGTAATGCCTTACCAAAGTCAGTATTATTAACTATATTTGATTTGGTTCTCATCGCATTAACAGCAGCTTCCCTGCATAAAGCAACTAGATCTGCGCCGCTAAATCCTTTTGTGGATTCAGAAATATCTTCTAAATTCACATTCTTTGCTAATGGCATAGACGATGTAAGAATTTTCATAATTTCATACCTTGCCCTATCGTCCGGTGAACCAATGTATATTATTAGATCCAGTCTTCCTGGACGAAGTAAAGATGTGTCAATCAGATCAGGTCTATTGGTAATACCAATCACAATAACTCCTGCTGATCCGGAATCATCCATTTCTGTTAAAATCTGCGAGAGAACTCGTTCATTACCGGTTAAATCTTCGGCCCCACCTCTAGGTCTAGCAAGAGAATCCAATTCATCAAATACAACAACGCACGGAGAAGAGGCCTTTGCCTTCCTGAATATTTCCCGTATTGCTTTTTCAGACTCTCCTACCCACTTAGATAAGATCTCAGGTCCACGCACGACAATTATATTAGCACTACTCTCTGTAGCTAGAGATTTTGCGATCAACGTCTTACCGCAACCAGGAGGTCCGAATAATAAAGCTCCTCTGGGTGGCCTTATGCCCATTTTATAAAAGCCATCAGGATCTTTAATTGCAGTAATAAGATTATCATATAGTGTTCTTTTTGCTTCATATAATCCTCCGACATCGCTCCATTTGACTCGTGCGACTTCCACATAAAATTCTCTCATTGCAGTTGGAATTATTTCCTTCATTCCTTCTTTGAAATCTTTAGTTCTAATTTCCATCATCTCGAGTGTGTCTGATGAAACCTTATCTCCTTCAATATCGATTTCTGGAAGGTAGCGTCTCAGAGCTTTCATGGCAGCTTCTCGGCATAACGCCTTGATATCAGCGCCAGTATATCCATAAAGTTCAGATGCCAATTGTCGCATATCTATGTCTGCAGCAAGAGGCATTCCCCTGGTATGAATTTGAAGAATTTCTATTCTTCCTTCTGCATTAGGAACACCTATTTCTATTTCCCTATCAAACCTTCCAGGTCGTCTCAAAGCAGGATCTATGCTTTCTGGTCTATTCGTTGCGCCAAGTACTATTACATTTCCTCGCTCTGACATACCATCCATTAAAGCAAGCAATTGTGCAACAACCCTTTTCTCGACGTCACCAAAGGCCTCCTCTCTTTTTGGAGCGATGGCATCAATTTCATCGATAAATATAATACTAGGAGATGTATCCTTTGCTTCTTTGAAAATATCTCTTAATCTCGCCTCTGTTTCTCCGTAGTACTTGTTCACAATTTCTGGACCATTAATAATATAGAAATTTGCCTCTGATTCTGAAGCAAGAGCCTTAGCAATTAATGTTTTTCCGCAGCCAGGAGATCCATACATGAGTATACCGTTATGGGGTTCGATACCAAGGCGTACAAATACCTCTGGATGCCGCAACGGCAATTCTACAATCTCTCGAAGTCGCTTGATCTGTTCTTTCAAACCGCCGATTTCTTCATAAGTTACCCGTGGCTTCTGTTCAACTGCTATTTCTGCCATTATAGTAAGTTTGGTTGACTGTTCAATCTTTGCTATTGTGTGAGGTGTTACTCGTTCGATCCGAAAGTCCATGGGATTACCTAAGATCACAACGGATATCTCATCGCCTTCATTTACAGGAAAACCCCTTAACCTATTTTTTACAAATTCACAGAATTCTTTATCAACAACAATATTATTGTTACCTAATGGCATCAAGACCACACTTCGTGCAGGTTTTGATTCAATCTTTTTTACTGCCAGCAAATCATTCAATCCCACGCCAGCATTCATTCTGGTCTGTCCATCAATTCTTATAACATCGATTTCCTTTTCCTCTTCATCGGCGGGCCATGCAGTCACCGCAGTATTACGTTTGCCAATTATTTCAATCACTTCTCCAGGTTCGATTCTAAGATGATGCATAGAAACAGATTCAATCCTTGCCCTATGCTTTCCTACATCGCGATGTTTGGCCTCAGCAACCCTTAAACGGATTGTTGGTGATGATTCACCTACGCTACCGCGAGACTTCTTCAAAGGCTTGCGGTTACAACCTCCTGCATTTATAATTTTTCCTTATTACTTTATTTTTACAGAGTGTCTGCTTATATTAATTACTTCGATTTCACCCACTCCTTCAATATTTCTAACAGCGTCCTCTAATCTATTCATCTCACCTTCTGCGTCTTCTAGGAGAAAATCTCCGATGATAGCATTCAGGCCAAAGGCTATTGGTTCTTTTATATGTGACTTTAACTCCATGTCCTTGGGAACCTTGTTCTTTAGTGTTTGGATCACCACATCCAGATTTGATTCGGCATCTGCAGGTAGAATTCTAATTCTTGCAAGTAGACGGGTCATTTTAGGGTCCCTCGAATCCGCACCCAACGCATTTGTACACTCTGGCAAATTCCCGACAGCTCTCACATCGCCAAATGAGAACATAGCCACAGCTAGGACAATAATATTTTACACACTCGTCATTTGGCATGATAGGCCTATTACATGACGTACATACTGGTAATTGCAATGGTTTAGACATATACAATAGCTTGAAGATTAATATCCGAATTTAAAGTTTATTTTTGGGGTTTTTGACAAATTAAATTTAAGACCTTTTAAATCTTTCTTATATGGGTAAGCCCCCTCTTTATCTCCATAACAGAAGTTCGTTATTAATCTAAATTTAATAATCGCCTAATCTCATTACCCAAAACCATTTTTATTATTTTTGTCGTACCTTTAGCTCCCAGTATTTTTGCTAGAGCTGCTGAGTGGAAATCAAAGTTTCCTATCTTTGATAGTTGTTCAGTCTCGGTTTGAGATATCGTCAAAAATAATCTATCTATTGCTTTATTATCCAATCGTTCCAATAAACGTCTTGCAATAATCATCTTATCGAATTCCTCTTTAAAAATGGAAGACCAGTTTTTTTGATACTCGCTTAAACAGTTATCATTGTTTTGTTTGATCGCTTTAGCAATTGCTCTGCCTGCTAAAATTCCTCCCATTCCACAAGTATATATCCCTCCAGCAGTAGTAGGCTTAGTTTGTCCTGCAGCATCTCCTATTATAACCGTTCGTCCGTAAACAAAGGCCTCTAGTGGTCCCCTTATCCAAATTGGTGCATATACCTTACGGATGACCGAATATACCTTTCCTTTACTATCCATATATGCTTTTAAAGCAGCCATAGCATTGATTGATTTACCTGCAACACCTACTTTTGCTCTTCCACTACCTGTTGGAATAATCCATGCAAAGAATCCCGGATATCTCTCACTATCAAACTTGACTTCAATCGTATCGCGCTCTATCCATGAAGCGTACACCTCATATTGAGCAGATTGCAACACTCCCTCTCTATTTCTCTTGAGGATTGATGAGACTCCTCTGGCATCAATGAAATAATTGCATTTTAGATTACCTTCTGATGTTCTCAAGTCATAGTGATAATTATCATCACCCAAATCATTTTTTTTAGTGATAGACTGCATAGAGCATCTAGTTCGAATATCTCCTCCCATTCTCTGAGTTTGAAAAGCAATTTGTTTGTCAAATACGCGCCTGTCAAGAACAATTACTTTTTGTTCTTCTGCATTTAATTCAAAACTTTTTGAATAAGAAGAAATCCTGGCATATTTGATTTTATTTTCAATGGCATTGCTTGACGGTATGATACCAAGATTTTCTATTCCATTAATGCTGACCAGTCCTCCGCAATGCTCAGGTGTTCCAATTTCAGCGTCCTCCTCAAGAATGGCAACAGAGAGACCTTTTGCAGCTATTTCTCTACCGGCTAGTAATCCTGAAACACTTCCTCCAGCGACTATGACGTCATAATAATCGGACATAATAATATAGAATTAATATCAGAGGATAAATAATACTATTATCACTAAAAGAAATAATATTATTTAATGTGCGCGCTTTCCTTATCTTAAATGGCCGGATCTGAATCAAACATACCATGATAATCTATTCACGATGAAATAGAAAACAAAAAAGATCATTTATTAGTGACAGGACTTGACGTAGAAGTGTAATTACAGAATACATTATGATGTATATCATAAAGCATAGAAGCAAAAAATCCTAAGTGTCTTCGAAAATCGACTTGTCCATGCTGACTAACAAGTGTTTCGTCTAAAAGACAAGCCAATCAAAACAAGAAAGATCAGAACCTTACTCCTAAGTACACATATATCAAAATTAAAAGAAGGGTAGAAGGAGTTCTAATTCAGACAGTCATATTTACTTATGAACTGAGATTATACTCGCACCAACTCACCAAATGTTTCTAGCAAAACCAGCTGGACATATTAGTGTTAAACGGCTTGTATGATAAAAACATCCACCTGTTTACAGACGTTCTCTAACGTCTTCACAGTTGTTTGTATGAGTATCACCTTTACTTGGATCAAAGTCTACTATTACATCAAGACCATCTCCACAATCAAAATAATCTGCACCATCTCCTCCCTCAAGGAGATCATTTCCAGCCTCTCCATAGAGTTCATCATTACCTTTTCCAGCAACTAGAAAGTCATCATCAAGTCCTCCGAATATAATATCATCTCCTGTTCCAGCATAGAGTTCATCTCCTCCTGCACCGCCTTGGAGGTTATCATCTCCACTATCACCATATAGTCTGTCATTAGCTAAGCGACCCTGAAGTACATCATTACCAGATATACCATATATTATATCCTCTAAATCACATCCAAGCATAATATCAGGGCCATTAGTGCCCTCCGTCGTAATAATACTACCAGTAGAGCAGGCTGACTCTATTACATTATAACGTGAGTATTCTGAAGAATCTCGCCTTTCTTCATCACCATCCCAGTCTTCATGATCGTTGCCTATTGCAAGAGATGATACACCACTTACAGATGATGGTATAAACAATCCATTTGAACGATCATCAGCTGATACAATTACAAATGATAACGAAAATCCACCGAGTATAAATATTGACCCAACAACTGTTACTAGTATTATTATTTTTACTGTTAAGAGTAAGTTTCTTGGCATCACAGACAGCTATCTTTTCATATATATTAACCAATTCGAACCATACCACCTGAAATATAATAAAATGAATACAATAGAACAATATTATATGGAACTAATTTTATAATTTATTTTAATATCTACAATTTAAAACAATTATTGGTCATAAGGAAGATTACTATTTAGAGAGGAGAAGAAGAATAAGGTATACCTGTGGAAGGGATAATTTTATCCTATTTATCCAATTATTCTGTTGTATAAAAGATGTTGCATTTTATATTCTAGATAAGACGAAGAGTATTTGGAATAGCTTTAATGGCTTTCTAGGTAGATAGTATTTTATAGAAATATGGGATAACCATCACAAGAATAAATAATCTTATGATATACAAGAACGTTTCTATAACTAGAAACGTTTCAAATTAAAGAATGTTTTAATGAAGGTTATTTTGCAAATATATCTATTGGATTTAGATAAATTCACCATGTGCTGTGAAGCCAAAATGTTATTATCAATATATAAAATAGCCTGCAGTGAGCAAGCGTTTGGATGTTATCGCAATTATTACTAATACAGTCACAATTAAAATATCTAGTCAGAAAGGTAGTAATTCTAAGCAGATATGGGATTAATAAAAACCGTTCATCAATAAAGGCAAAACTATTATTTCCATACCCAAAATATATTATAGTAAGATGCTCTCAATAAAAAAAGAGATATATGAGGAATTGTCATGTCTTAACATTATTTGCTATCTTGACATTAGTTATATTTACGATAGCAACAATTTATCAGCAGCTCCAAGCTAATGCCCAAATAGTCACAAGCATACAAAATCAAACTAATGGTCACAGCCAGTCTTCAATATGTATAAATGATGTCTGTACAAATGGTACATGCATAAATGATAGCTGCGAAACATCAATTAGATGTATAAATGGTAAATGTGAATCATCATCAGCGATCACGAATAAATTTCCATAGATAGAGAGAAAGGAGTTCTTATAGCAAATTTAATAATGGTATATGAGTTATCACATTGCAAATAACGGCAAATATTACAGTCCAAAAAGAAGATGTTTGATAGATTATTCTACGATGATACAAAAATGATGTCAATACTGCAATCATTATTAAACTTGAGTTGTTCAATAGTCTTCTTTGGAGTTATTGGACTAATGGTATATTTGTGATAAGAAAAATACCACTGAATTCGCCTACAGATAGATGTATTATAATATTATAATAAATCAGTACTTGCTAAGAGTACGGCTATTAATAAGAACAACTAGGAACGAATAGCTTAATTCTTTTACGTTGTATATTCTATTCCTATATATTACATTACTGCAGCAATTTGCTATTTTTAGAAGAGATTTGACATAATATAGTTACTGTCAAAATTTTGTGCATGTCCATTATTACATTAGAAGACATTAGAATTCTCATATATCATATTAGATAATAGCGCGCGTAATCATCGATAGTATATGCCTCTTTACTCAAATTTAGATATTCTACAACATAACTCTTTTTAAATTGTATCCTGACATGAGATCATAATCTTACAACCATTATACTGACAAGGGGAGTTTTATATGACTTCATTTCTTCGACCTTATTTGTGACAGATATTTTTTCTGCTCATTTAGACATGGTATGTTGTAATTAGAAGATAACATCAAAAGTAGTCCCAATTGAATATAATAATTCTTTAATATAGAAGAAGTCGAACTATATTGGCCAATCAGAATGTTAGTATACTAACAACAATATCTTTTGATAACAGCTATGAATATTATAATATAGGCTATTAAGTAATTTCACTGCATATATAAAATAACAATCGTGATTTGAGACGACATAATCAGAGAATTGTCAAAGCTAAATATTAGCAAATCCTATGAAAATATAGAAAGAGCATCGATAGACATTATCCATTGCATATTCATGGCGTCTAATATATTGCGGAAATTCGCTAAATATAAACACATTCTGAAATTTGACAGAATAGAAGAGAAAGCACATGTTTAGATATTCACAAAAAATTCTTGGTTATTTTTAAGATAGAATTAAAACCAAAATAAAAGCATCAGCAAGATTAGCAATCTGTATAGCAACATTCTCTTACCATCCGTGCGTTGCAAGTTTCATAAACAAACATCAAATTTAAAGGTGAGAACCAATAATAAAATATGGATGCATCTATACTTATAGATAGAAAAAGAGGAGATAAAAAATTTTAATTAAATAAAATTTTGAAGGTGATAATAATAATAAATAGAGGAGGAGGTTTCAAACAAGTAATTGTTGTTCGAAAGGATTTAGGAATGGGCACAGGCAAACTGGCTGCACAGGTAGCTCACGCAGCCGTAATGGCAGTAGAAATCACAAAAATAAGGAACGTTAATTGGTTTAATTCGTGGTTTAAAGCAGGTCAGGCAAAGGTAGTAGTCAAGGTCCAAACTCTAGGTGAACTTCTTGAAATAAGGAAACATGCAGAAAGTTTACATTTAACAGTAGCAGAGATTCAAGATAGTGGTTTAACTCAAATTCCCGCTGGAACAGTTACTTGTATAGGAATAGGTCCAGGGCCTTCTGGATTAATTGACAAAGTAACAAATCACTTAAAATTACTCTAAGATATGTCCCATGGCACTGCCAATTGAAATATAGGTAATATTGAAAATAGTAGATAGAAATAGAATCACAATAACATAAAAAGCCACGACTAAAAGATGGACTGTAATCTATTAATTATCAAATCTTATACATAGATTGAAGACGAAGACGAATAATAAAACAAAGTGATGATTTTTAACCTTATTCCCATTCTTACGTCTGATACTTTATGATACAACACTGAAACAAACTGAGCCATTATATAGAAGAAAAAAAATTTAATAATTAAAAATTTAGGATATTTTTCAACTGCCAATAATAACCTATGATTGTTGAAATTATAATCGCCTTTGATATATTTCTAATCGTGGAGTTTCTAAAAAAACTCGACTAAAGAGAGATATAAGATATTACTGAATTACCAATCAAAAAATTCACATGAAAAAGAACTGAAAATTACAACACTCCCTCATAAAAGAGATTAAAAATCAATTTGGACTAGGTAAGTAATAGATAGATTATTTTGCGTAATATTAACAAGATGCATGCTAATAACGCAACAAAATCTTTAGCCTTACCAATGCTTCTTTTGAACATCAATAATATTTCCATGATATCTAGGAATAAGACAATTGCAGTAAAATGAAATCAGAAAATCGGAGGCGGAATTACAATGTTGCAGGCTTATATGGATAAGTTTACGACATTCTAAATCAAGTTATAGCAATGAAATGCCAACATAGCAATTATATATCCAGATTTCTATGAATGCTTTAGACGTTCTCCCAAAAAATTTCGAGTAAAAGGATAGCAAATACTATTCAGGCGCTCGCTAGAATTGATTGATCCTAGTAACTCAGCCCGTTGATGTTGTTCATATTTGATTTTGAGAAATATATTTCTCCTACTCAAGTAATTCCTAAATATGATAATTTCATATGCAATTAATAAAGAGAGAAAAATATAAGAAAGAAAATCTCTTGTTAGGTTATTGGTCAAGAATAAGATTAACGCCGATTCCTCCGCATCTTCCTCGAATCCATCAAAATCAAAAAAAAATGCAATCTATGCACTTCTGGGTATTGTAGTAGTTGCCATTGCTATTGGATTATATCTGAATAATGATAGCAGCAACGATTTATCAGATAAACTTATAGAAAGCTCAAGAAATGCTGCAATTGATAAATTTCAAAACCAATTTTGCGGTAATAATACTAGTCCTAATTCAAATGAATTCGTGAATGAGTACGTTCTTCCTACAACATGTGAGATGCCACTTGGTATAGCTGTAGATAATAATGCAAGCAAAGTGTGGTACATATCAACCAAGAACGGCATTCTTGGAAGTTACAATACTAAAGAGAATAGATTTGATCAGGAACGCACTATTCCTATATGGAGATCCCGACAGAATCCGATCGACTTTTCCCAGGTATGGACAATAAAAGTGGATCGTGAAAATAATATTTGGTTTACCGACGAGAAACAAAATGCAATTTGGAGATACAATAACCTTTTGAAAACTTTTGAGATTTTTAATATTCCCGAAATTTCGAAATCTTTCGGAACGACTTATCCAGTATCTATGGATTTTGATGGCTCAGGGAACATTTACCTTGTAGGCATACGCTCACCTTCTCTTTGGTTTGCAAATGTAACAGAAATGAGGAATGGTACTTCTGATGGAATTTCCAGAATTCCTATACCTCTTCAAGGATTCGCGGGTATAGATCCCGACCTTATTAGCACTGGATCTGTTATAGTTGACGAAAATAACAGCACAGTGTGGCTATCTATGTTGGCATTCGCAAAGAAAGGCCAAATTTTCAAGTATGACACAAATTCAAAAACTTTCAAAGTATTTGAATTACCCCCTGACATAAACTCGCCTGTCGGAATTACACTAGATAATAATGACGACATATGGGTTACCGACCACGGAACAAGCATTTTTTATAAACTAGATCATTCTAATGGAAGAATTACAAAATTTGTTACTTCTCAAGCTTCTTCTAGAGTTTTTGGTCGCAATAGTACTAGCGAAGAAGGAGCATACACTCTTCCATACTGGATACAGAAAGGATCAAATGGATCGATATGGTTTAACGAACACACAGGAAATAAAATTGCTGTGTTTAATCCTATCAATATGACTCTCGTGGAATACTGGATTCCGACGCAAAATGCATTATTCGGTCAATGCCAACCTGATAGCGCAAACAACTGTGGCATTGCGAATTTACTGCAGTTTTCAGTAGGAACAAATAACGACGTCTGGTTCACTGAATGGTCAGAAAATAAAATAGGAAGGGTCGACTCCTATAAAGAGGTACCATTTTCTGTCTCATCTTCTGAAAAAGAGGTAACTATTGCTAAAGGAAAGAGTGCCGAGATTAAGTTAAATTTACAAACATCATCAACATTATCCTCTTCCTCAGATAACACAATCAACATGATAAAATCTGGTACTTTTACGCCAACTGGAGATCTTGGAAATTCTACGGGATCTTTCAGTGAACAATCGTTTTCTATTGCCAATGGAAAGTCAAAACAAATTTCGTTTATCTTCACTCCCTCCTCAGATTTGAAGTCCGGAGAGTATATGTTGATGATCGGTGCAGAAAATAATGCTATTTCATACATGAAAGCAATAAAAATAAATGTAATCTAGGCTTATCTATAATCTTTCTAAAAGGACAGGACTATCACAGCCCAAGGATAATAGTGTATTACTTTTTTAATGCATTGATTCCCGGCATATCATCGTCAGCAAGAAACCTTAGAGTAGCACCGCCGCCAGTAGAAACATGACTCACCTCTCCTTCCGAGACACCTGCTTTTTTCATTGCTTCAAGAGTATCGCCGCCGCCAATCAAGGTTTTTGATCCGCGCCAGAATGCCAGTGCCATACTTTTGGCAATACTAATTGTCCCATTTGCAAAAAGTCCGTTTTCAAATAATCCCATTGGCCCATTCCAAAATACGGTGCCCGATCCATTGCAACCTATTTCATTTGAATATCTCTGAGCGGTTTCGACACCTATATCAAACGCTGCCATATTTTTGGGAATATCACCTTTTACCACGCTTGCATAAATATCTTTAGAAGAAGAAGATACAACATGGTCATTAGGAAGCATTATTTTCTCGCCGAAAGTGGAAAGTGCGTTTGTTGCCCAAGACAAATGTTCAAAATCTATTAACGAATTTCCTGTCTCCAGACCTTTTGCCTTTAGAAAAGTATAGGCTGCCGCACCACCTATCAACACTTTGTCTGCTTTAGGAAGCAAATTTTCTAGTGCTCCTATTTTATCTTTTATCTTTACTCCTCCAACTAGAAAAGTAAATGGTCTGACAGGATTTTCTTTTATCATTGATAGGTATTGCACCTCCTTCTTAAGGTTGAATCCTGCTAAACGTAAATCAAAAAGCTTTGCTGCCCCATAAGTAGAAGCATGTTTTCTATGCGAAGTACTAAATGCATCATTTACATATATGTCAGCCAAAGACGCAAGTTGCTTTGAAAACTCAAAATCATTTGTCTCTTCTTGCTTGTAAAATCGTAGATTTTCTAATAATAAGATATCGCCTGTATTCATTTTTTCTATAACTTTTTGAACCGAATCACCTACACAATCATTAGCGAAACTAACTTTTGATTTCCACATTATATCAGATAATCTCCTTGCTACGGGTGCTAAAGAATAATGAGATTGAAAACCTTTGGGCCTGCCTAAATGCGATGCTATAATTACTTTGGCACGGCGTGTAGTAAGATATTCTATAGTTGGAATTGTCATTCGAATTCTGTAATCTTCTCCCACCGAACCATTGTTGATGCTGACGTTAAAATCAACTCTCACAAAGACCTTTTTGTCTTTAAAAGTTGAATCATCGATATCTGAAATGACTGGCAGCATAATATTATGACGGATATGGTTGTACTAGTACAAGAATAAACTTTGTGTTGTTATAAGCAAGGATAATTGAATGAATGTAACCTGGTGCCAAGATAGAGTTAGAACCTGTATGATATGTGCTATTCACAATAAGAGAAGATGGCAATCTAAAAAAAAGTACGAGCAGCCATGAGAACAGAAATTGAATGCCACAGTTATCTAATAATCTGCAAAAGCAATGAATTTGCATTACCTAAAAGATATCAAAACTTGATGCCAAAAATCCGTCCAGCTTTATTAATCTTTTTGTGTAATCTGTTCCCTTAGAGGAATAATTCTCACTGTAGTAGGACAGCCCAATTTACTAGATGCTACCTTGAAGCCATCTTTAGCAAGATTGAGGTTAGCAGCAGAGACATGGGCTTCAAAAATTACCTGTCCTGGTTGAACTCGTGCAGCTAATCCTGTAGACTTGCCGAAAGCTCTTCTCATACCCTCTTGTAAGCGGTCAGCACCCGCTGTTGCAATCATCTTATTTTCTCTCAAAATCACGTGTGGATATACCTTTAACATAGAAAAAAAACTCAAATCTCCTGCTTTTGCCATTGTCTTATTTGCAGCTAACCTTGCTGATTCCAAAGAATTATGTCTTATTTGCATTTTTTCTGTAACAAGCATTTGAAGCTTGTAATCATAATCGTTCCGTGCCTGCCCCGAGGAAAATCTCGCAATTTTTATTTGTGGCTTTCCGGATATATATTCGCGCCTCACATAGGGCATCCCACGAGGCTCGCGATAATTGACTCCTTTCATAAATATTCACTAATTTGAATGCTTAAATGTGGTCATATACTCCGATTTAATCGTTATGTCATCACCCTCATCATCAACTTCTTCCTCTTTCCGACAACAATCTCCTTCTTCCTGTAATGAACTTCCATATGTAATCGAAGCATTTCTTGCTGAAAAAGAACTAAAAATTATCGTTAAAGATAGTCGATTTCAAGATCAATTAAGGAGTAAAGGATTTGGAGAAAAGGAGAATTCTCAATATCTATTGAAACCTCATGAGGCACTATACTTGATTTATACCAAACGTCTTGTCTTGAAAAGAGAAATAAATAACCTCGATTTTGATTCTCTAGTTGAAGTCATATTCAAACATGACAAATATATCTTGACAAAATTTCTTATTTATCGTGACCTCAGAAGCAGAGGATACGTAGCAAAAGAGGGCTTTGGATTCGGCGTTGATTTTAGAGTATATGAGAGGGGAGATTTTGACAGCAAGCCTGCAAAGTATGTAGTCTTTGGAATAAATGAAGGCATAAATTTAGAAGTTGGCGTTTTTTCACAAATGATTAAAGACATCAGAAAAATGGGAAAGGATGCCATTATTGCAGTTGTCGAGAGGCGCGGTGAAATAATTTATTACAAAGTTTCAACAATGCATTTTACTGAAGTCAAAAATTTATAATTTTAATTAAAGTATACTAGTATATCTTTTGGAAAAAGATACGAAAATAATTTAGTTTGAAGCTATAACAATCACCGGATTAAATTAAGATAGATTTAAGATACAATTGGTTGGGGATCTAACAGCATAGCATATGGAGACAAAGACAACAACCGATTTATATCACCAACAATAAGATTCTTTACCGTGCGACGCAACTTATGTGATGTATTAATAAAACTTGATCGCAATATAAGGTTCGTTGGTATTGTTAACAATAAAGGAGAGGTAATAGAGGGAGGCTTTCAAGAGGGTGTTGAACCCTTACTACAGGATTCGGAAGAGCAAGAAATGTATATAAACTCCCTGTCAAATATGGCATTATTCCAAAATTTTAGCGACAGGTTAGGCAAAGTCAAATATAGCTTGACTGAACACCAAAAAATTGCTCTAATGAGTTTTCCATTAGATAATGGCATACTATGCCTGTCAGTTTATGTTAAGGACACGAATGTTGACCAGTTGAAAAACGCCATCCTTAAGATAATGTCAACACGAACTAAACCGAGAAATTAGTCTTCTGATGTGAGAAATACTTTCTACAGCTGATATGTCTAAAAAGATTAATAAATGGTCTGAATTTAACCGAATAATTAGAATTTACTAATGAAAAGATTTTGTGAAAGCTGTTTTTACACAGGAGAAGAATCTGAATTCCTGTCAGCAAGCGACTATTGTATTGAATGTATAGGTGTTCATTCAATGTGTCCCAAATGCAAATCAGGTTATCACAGCGCTCATATCATAGAATGACATCATCTTACAATCTTTGTTAATTAATGCCAAAATCATGACCTGCGCTTTTTTCGACAATGGATCCTGGAAATATCGGATTGTCATTTTCCATCAGTACAAACGAATTGCAGTGTATAATCATAAGTGTGCACTTTATTGCTTAGTATTAAATTTAGCGTAGTAAATCTAAATAAATAGCGCTAATGGCTCAAATTTTTATGGTGAATATATACCGCCGATCTTATAAATACAAACAACCAAATCGAAGTAATTGTCCAAAAGCTCTTCATCGTGACTATCAAATAATAACTATCAACAATACCAATATCATCTTTGTTAAATAAATTTCAGGATAATGATTAGTCTAAAATTTTGGTACAACTAATACACCTTTGCATAATTTTCATTAATCTGTAGTTATTTTTCTATCTCAATGAAAATTCTTAAATATAGAATAACGTTTATCACTCCCTTTGCTTTTCAGTATGGCTGCAGGATAATGACGACTATGATAGTCCCCCTATTATTCTGGTCTATCGACCAGAACATATGAAGAGAATTACCGGACTACCGAATCCTGCAGAATGAAAATTAAATGCTCCGGCCGGGATTTGAACCCGGGATCGTCGCCTTGAGAGGGCGAAATGCTTAACCGGACTACACCACCGGAGCTCAAGCACAATGAATTTCGTTCTTCATATAAAACTTATGTCGTATACAATTCCTAGGTATGTATCGTAAGGCTATGAGGTTTTGAAACTATTCTAAGTCATTTGTAAATTCTTCCTTACAATGTTTGTCAATAACTGTCATATTAAATTTTGATAATATTGAAATCCATACCTAATGATCTTATTGAGTACATAAATAACAATATTCGATATCCGGTTGGCTTAATCGGATGCCGGGCAACTAATCCTGAAATGTCCTTTGATTGTTGTGAATATGACGTTGCTATTTTTAATGGAAAACCTCAGGGCAATAGATTTGTCCGGCTGGCTGACCACGGATTGGAATTGATTGCTCAAAAAAAAATATCGGTAATCGATATACTGAATTTATATAATATGACCATAATACAAGACAACGATAGTTTAATCCTATCATCATCGTTAAATAAGATCTGTGCTTTTCAACATTATCTAGCTGTACTCAGAGGAGTTGGAAAAAAATCGATAATTAACTCCTTATTTTATCATGAGAAAATCACTAAAAGTATTCAGAAGAACTCTGTATTAGCAGGAATGTGGCTGAAGATAGCGGCATATGACTTTCTGAAAGGCATACTAGCACTGTCAGAAATTAAACCAATGCCCATACATGAATTACACCAGATAAGAACAATAACTGCGGACCATCAAGACATAGCTGATGGTATCAAAATAGCCTTTGAATGTATAGGATTAGAAAGAGCTACAAGGTCTACTATATATAGATGCGCCGAGGGTATATACGAATTAAATTCTTCTGAATATGACAAAGAACTGATCAGGATAAAAATAAATCATTTACTAAAAAAAGGCATGGTATCGGATTGTTACTATTATCTTGGTAAAATTGGGTATAGATGTTTAACAGAAAAAGATGATCGGTTCTTGAGTACCTATAGCAAGTTAATACAGCTATCTATGGATCTGACAAAAGACATGCAGCAATTGGAAAGGTTGCAGAGCAACCTTGTAAACACAAGTAAAGCTATCTTAAAAAAATTATCGTACTATTACAGCGGGCGTAATAGGCTCTAACTTTTTATTCCTTGCTCTTAATTTTGCCTTATATTTTAGATTGCGTGGTTTTGTTCTCAGTCTATATCCGCAGCATGGACACCATAATCCATCCCATTTAATAAAAATCTCACAAATTTGACAGCGTTTTTGTCCACTAGCATATCGGCCGGATCCAACCGGCTTTTGTGCCTTGTGACGAACGCATATACCTTTACAAGTCATGACTACTAACCAAAAGTACCTCGTTATTGTCGTATTTAAATCTGTGTAATGACTAATCCTGATTCCTTAGCAATGTTATTTGGCAAAAACTGAGAAAAAAAATAACTGTTTGTGTTTATTTGACAGAAACGTCCTTAGCCTGGAATGCTTCGTTCATAGTCAAATATTCTTCAATTTTCATCTTGACATCATCTGGCTCTGTATCATCCATTCCTGAAAATCCTGCTTTGAACGAAATTTTATTTCCGGAAACATTGACATCTTCAATTTCCATATCTGCATAAACATTTGCCATTTCGTTAACCCATTCTTTTGCTTCATTTTGATCGACTCCAGCAGTATCTATGTTTACATTTAGCATTTTGGACAATCCAAATCACCTGAACGAGCTTTACTATCGTCATTAATAAAGTTGACGCGTCTGTAAACCGGTTCTATGTGATGAATTTAAACGATTTACCATTTTCATTTATAAAGAAGGGTTGAAGTTGCTCCGTGTTATACTTTTTCCTCAAAGCCCCAGTATTTTATTAATTCTTTTTCGAATTTGGAAGATTGGTCTTCGTTTAGAGAATCTCCACAGTTCTTATGAGTAGCCATAACCCTCATACCTGCCAATTTAAAATCTACCTCATAAAAGTGGACTTTTGGACAGTTACACACAGATAGTATCTCCCTTGATCTGTTACTTATTTGTTTGCAGATACTGTTATGATCTCGCAGGGATAATTTTTGCCAAGCTATAAGATATAAATATTTATCAATTCCATATATTCTATTATAATCATGACAAGTGAAAGTAGACCTGAAATTAGCAATAATCTTCGTCGCCTCATTTTAGCGGCTATGCTTATCTCTTCTGTTATAGGCGTAGCAATTAATTACAACGTAAAAAACGCATACGCGGTTGATAACAACTGGTATCTTGGAGAAGGAGCAAAAAAAGGTATGTATGTAAAGTACAATATTCGAGAGCTCGATACTAACAATGGTCGACCATTCGATATGACAATTTATTTCAAAGAAAAGGATGATAAAGGTAATTGGGTTGCTCCCGTATTCGTAGTTGACGAAGGAAGAGTTATTTCCGGTACCTTTAGACTAAGTGCTCTAGATTTAACTGCTCTGGGAACATCTGAAATCCCCCCTGAAATGACAAAATATAGAAGCGCATACACTAATTCATTAAAATGGCTGTCAGCCTATGTTCCTTTTCCTGGTCAATCATTAAGCTCAGCTTCATGGGGCAAAATCGGATCGATAGGAGGTTCAGAAATTAAACCCTCTGGTACAGCAAAGCTAACGTTACCTGCCTTTCCCAAACCAATAGACACTACTATAATAAGATATCATAAGTCAGTAGATAGCGATATATGGGTTCTTAACGAATTTCCATATCCTGTAAAAGCAAAAACGTTTGTAGATGTAACAACAGGAAGTCCTCGTGTTCAATTTGAGTTCAACCTGTTAGCAACCGGACAAGGTGAACCTTCCAAGCCGGAAGGAGCAAGCTTCGCCGTCAAGCCCCCCTTGACAGAGCGTACACCACGCGGAACATATTATATTCGGTTGAATTGGGAACCAGAAACAATACATGTTGGAAATGAAACCAGATTTAACATTGAATTTCTCGATGACACCCAATTTCCGCTTAATGGAGTTAGTTACGATTTTAAAATATCAAATTCGAATGGCACTGCAATCATAGATCTTAAGAACCAATTTGCCGACACTGGTACCGCCGCAGTTCAACCGCTCAAATTCAACAGTACTGGTCCGGCCAAAGTTCAAGTTACTGTAAACAGCGTTGAAAGTTCCAATATAGGCGCATTTGTAGAAAATGCTGATTTTGATATTGGCATAGTGCCTTAATTTCCAATATGCATACAGTGACTTTAATGGAAGCAATCATTGGAATATTGGTCTTATAGCAAAACCAAGTGGTTGATCTTATGTGTAACGCAGAAGGACAAATGTCTAACATTCTTTTTTCTTTACGCTTAAATAATCCACAATTCTCACTCAAGATAAGTGTCTCCTAGACAAATGGTTTTTTTAACGACAGGACTTTTCTCTATACTTGGCATAGCAGTGAGTGTTATCATTATTGCTAGAGGGGGCGGTTTTTCAGCACCAGGTGCCTCCATTACTAATCCGCCGACTGATGCGGATCTTTGGAGAATTGGTCAAAAGATCAATGATGGAACAGAATTAAATTACACTTTGACAACAAGTGATTCCATTAATTCACTTGTCGATGCGCATATATCACTCAAATTTTCTAAATATACCAGTGATTATTGGAAAACAAATTTCCACGTAATCAATGGTACATCAACCAAAGATGCTACTATTTTTCTTTCAAAACAGCAATTAATTCAAAAGAATCCGATCGAAGATGAATTTAAGCAATATTTTGAACTTATAGAGAAATCAATTTTATCAATAAGAGATATTGCCAGAGAACCTAAATATTTGGTTATTGGTGCTCCTTGGGATACCATTTTAACAGGTGTATCGTCAGTACCTGTTAAAGTCATAGAGAAGGAAAAAATCAAGACAAGTGCTGGAAATTTTGACGCCTTCATTATTGGATATAAGATAGGTTCAAAAACAAGTAAAATTTGGTTAACTCATGAAGTGCCTTTGCCTGTAAAGGCAGAAGTTTACAATTCTGAAGGTACACTTTCATATAAGTATAGACTAGTTGAGATGAAATCATAATAAAAGATTCTGCTACAACTTTATCCTATACTTATGCCAGTAGATATTTATTTATTGAAGATAAACATTGCTCATCAACCAGTCACCATAAGATTTTACGCGTTCATCTATTTTACACCAGAAGTGGCAGGAGCCTGGGAGTACTTCTATCCTACCTTTTTCAAATATAATTTTGACTCCTTCCTTATCTTCATACATATAAGCATCCTGAGCTTTGATATTTCCCATTAATTCTATTGCTTTCAATTTTATATTCTCTCGCGGGAGAGGAAATTTTCTACGGAGTTTATCTATAACTATTCCTATATTTTCCTCTCCATAAGATTCGATATCAGAGATTTTCTTTGAGTCAGGAAAATGTAATTGCAAATTTAAATTATATCTCGATCCTGTAATAAGAGATATCTCATTGATTTTTTGGTATACCATATTGGGATTCTTCTTTAAAATCCTTTGTATAAGGTTTTTATTAAGATCAATATTATCTTTTAGTTCACCCATTAATTTGGATAGTGATACCATTCTGTTGTTCTAATTGTCATTGGAATTATTATATATTTACTATCTATAATTCATCTTTTTATGAGGGTCTCTAGAAGTTCATTTTATGTTTGCTTCAGATGCAGATTCTGAGAGAGCTAGCAGTATAGAAGATTATCAGAATACATGTTCAGAGTTTATAAGCGATATTAGTAGAGATTACAAGGATTGGGTAGACAGATATCAATTATCTCAAGAAGAGAATACTACAAGAAAAGCATCTATAGACAATATTGTTAGGACTACAAATGAGTGGATTGTCAAATATGGCAATACTATCAAAAAGGTCGATATAATTATGAATGATGGAGTTAGCAAAATGGCAGAGAATACTGCAGGTTATCCTTTCAAGTTTGAAGTTGCTGTTAACAATATGATACGTTATACGTCACATCCTATCGGCAAAGTAAAGGTAAACATTAAAGCTATTCCTAGAGAGGGAAAGCTCATTCGAGTAGGTAATTACCGAAGAGATCAGTTATTATTAATCAATTCTATTTCTACTTTGAATTTTTCAATAAGTAATGAGAGTTTAAAGTGCGCAGACATACTCGATGATTATGTTGTCATTGATGCCAGTGAATGCAAAAAATATGATCTTATTTCTATAACAATAGTTATTGAAGAGATCAAAGGAGAATATGCAACTGAAAGCAGAGGCTATTCAACTATAATTCTATTGACATAATGAGGAATCTCTCTTTTTAACATCAATTACAATATCTGAATGTTGTGATAGTATAATAATAATATTAAAAGAATGCAGTAAATTACTACGTCTGATATTCATAAAACTTTATTATTATTTGTTAAATCTAGTATAGGTATGAATATTAAAAACTGATTCTGCAATTGTACCCATAATCAATCAGGAAGATTAACAAAAATAAATTATTTAAGGAACCTCCTTACACCAAGATCAATCCTATATTATTCTGCTGAGTGTAATATTATTTACTTTGATAAAGGCGTTGATATTATGAATCTATTAGGAACTGTACAGTTTTTTCTCTAAATTCTTTACTAGTATTTTTAATACCTCCTTGGATTTTAATGCACTCTTTCTTGTGCCATCTTCCAGAACTGCAACATTCGTTAATTTTTTTTCTATAATATCGGATAGAGCGCCTTCTAAGTTTACCTTGCCTTTACCAAGGGTTCTATGATCATCTAATATGCCATTTGTATCAACTGCATGAAAGTGAATGAGCTCTGTTATTTCTGAGAGATCAGAGTTGTTTCCTGTTCTGATCAAGTGATGGGCAGTGTCAATGCCTCTAATTACATTGATTAAATTCCCTCTGCCATATGAAATAGAATCATAATCCATCGAATCAGAGAAATGCTCTTCAAAAACAATTTGTATAGATTTCCCGTTTACTTTTTTATCTGAAGCATATTTTGATATTTCAAAAAGCGAATTCATAAAGTTTTCCCTCAAACTTTCTTGCCTTATCTTTCTATATGCCTTCAAAGCTGGAGCAAGAACTCCATAAATTTTGACGGCGTTACCACCAATATAATAACCTAGTCTATTGGCGTGTTCAGATCTTAATCGAAAGAAGGATGGCAAATCACAAAAACTATGTAAAACCAATCTGGAAATCCCTGCCAATTTCAAATAATCTATTGTTTTTAATGTATATTCGAGTGCCTGCCTCCTCTCATTTTTATTTTCAGAATCAATACTTGGCCTATGAAGTGTTTTATGTATCGAATTAGTCATGTGCTTATCTGTACTATAATCTTTGATTAGTCTAAGACAGTTAGGCTTTCTTCTGACTAAGCAGTGCAAATGATCTTCATTGAGTTCAATACCTGAAAAGCCATCTTCATGTGCTAATTCAACAGCCTGCGATGCGTTGTTTGTAACATAAGGTGCTACTGACGTAACTATCTTAATTTCCATATTGATGCGCCACTTATATTGAGTTTAAAATAGCCAACTAATTTTATTCTCTATAGAAATAACACATTATTATATAATATAAATAATTGCAGTTCAAGATGGCAACATGTTGCTGCTAATAATGTTAATTATTTACCTTTTTCAATTATTTTCAATTACTGTACTAATCTTATCTTCTACAACAGATAGTTAGATATGAATAAAAGACAATTTTAATAAAGCTATGAATGGAATTAGATATTGGCGTATCTTGATTTGTTTTATGTAATACGCTCTATCTAATGCAGTGTCTTCTATTGTAAATATTTATACCTATAAAATATCGATTTTCTAGGTTCGATTCTATTGTCGTAGCCTTTTGATGAGTACTCACTTAAAATGTCTTATGTCGTTCATCTTGGTGCTTGGATCTAACAGTCCCTATCTGATTGACTTTGAGTACAAGATACTTCTGATTGATTTGATAGCATACTATGGATATTCATATTAGTTAAAGGAATTTAACTCCTATTTGTCGCCGATATCATCTTATATAATTTGATAATTGTTAGTAAGCATTTAAGTTTATTTTAATCTGTTTTATAGAGATATATATCTCTAGGTATATAATTGTTGAAGAGGAGTCTTGAAGAAGGCGCATTCTATGATTGCGCCTTTGAGTATAAAGAAATATTACGATAAATTTATGCATTATCCGATCAATATATTACCTTTTATTTCCCTCACTGCGTAAATATAAGCCAGCGTCAATCATAGTAGTAACTGCAATTTTATCATTTTGTAATAAAAGGCTTTCACCAAATCTAGTTTTACCAATAGCTATCGCCTCTCGCTTTTGGTTTAAAATAATCACAACTTCGTTTTCATTTATTGCACTCGATGTGGATATAATTGACCTGCTGTAAACATTTTTACCATACAGAGTAGATTTTTCTGCAGTTTCATTGACAATGATATATGGAAATTGTTTAGATACTTTAGAAATAAGGTCTGCCCCTTGCATCGAGAGTGAAAAATTCTTTTTTAATTCCCCAATCATTAAGCCAGCATATGACGGTTGTTCACTTAGAGCTATCTTTTCTATCTCATTTGACAAAAAGTAAATCTCGCGGGTATTGCGGGTTTTTATCTCCTTTATTAGGATAGATTTATTTTTGAAAAAATCAAAGACTCCCCATTTGTTAAATGCTCTATTCAATATCGTTAGCTCTTGTCTTGTGGGTCTTCTGTACATATGGTCTAACTATATACGCGCAATTTTGCAATATAGAATCCTAAAGTATTATGGATATGCGGATAAAATCTTCTCGTGTTTTTCAGCTTGAGATTGAAATGAAGTACTCCAAAGCTAGTCAAACCCTCGCTTCCATATCTTATTGGCTCTATTTCAACATCATGCTTCTCTAAGAGAAGATTTACAATAGTTTCATTTTCCTCTGGAGCAAAAGAACAAGTTGAATATACTAGCAGTCCACCAGGTTTAACTAATTTAACAGCTGTTTCTATCAAAGTTGATTGACGGGCTGCACAAAATTCAATATCTTCTGGCCTATGATTTATTTTTCGCGACTTATCCTTTGCAATTATACCTTCGCAGCTGCACGGAGCGTCTAATATCACGCGCTCAAATTGCATGTTTAAATCTATTGCATTGTTTGCATCCAATTTCAAGACGCAAGTATTTATTACACCACATCGCTGGAGATTAAATCTTAAGGCTCTCATTCTTCTAGGATTAGTTTCCAAAGCGACAAGAATGCCAGTATTTCTCATTTTCTGCGATATATAGGTCGTTTTTCCACCAGGAGCGGACGCCATATCTAAGACACTTTGACTCTCTCTCACATCCAAAGCATCAACTGCCAGACAGGAGCTAAGATCCTGTATGTAATAATAACCCAGTAAATATTCGGTAGTTGCCCCAGCTCGAAAAATTTGCTTTTTTACAGACAGAACATCATCTAATATTGTATCTTCTAATTCAAAGCCTTTAGAGACAAGTTTTTCCTTTAGATCCTTAGTGTTGATTTTAAGAGTATTAACCCTTATATACAACTGAGGTTCTCTCTCCATTTTTTCTAAAAAACATTTCACATCTGGCACGAATTGAAGAAATCTGTTAATCAGCCACTCATGATAACCATACTGTTGGGCAAGGATAGACGATGTTGGCGAATTTGGAAATACAAATGTTTTCAAAATAATATACCTAATTTGTTATGCCAAGATATTATTGTTATTTCTCTAATATGAATGTCATCAGATTCCAATAATACAAAAAGATGAACAAAATTTTTCTAATCCCTCTAATTTATTAGCTGCTATGGTGATAAAGTTATATTATATAAAAGACGCTACTGTGATAACGCAGATAGACTTGTTTATTCAAAAGAAGGCAGCTGTTTTTAATACTCTACTTTTGATTAACCGTAAGGAAAATAGGCTCGAAGAGTTTATTAAAGCAAAAATAAGACCATGAAAATGCCCCCAAGTACTTGCTGGGTTAATAATGCGACGGTCGTCCAGTTTGGTCTAGGACATCAGATTGCCAATCTGGTAACCCGGGTTCAAATCCCGGCCGTCGCATTTCTTCAACACAGTTAACCTCAAGGTTTAGGATTTACGGTTGTTGTCAAACTAGTCAAAATAGCTTTGTTTGCAGTTCAATGAACATTAGTGTTTGAATTTCTGTGGCTAACTTTTTAAGTATGGTTAAAGCCTATACACAAGACGAAATACAGATAGTTACTGTAATAATATACTTGTTTATTGTTTTTTATTCCTTGTTCTGATGCAATGGTACTTGACGGATCATTATTGAATCATCTGAAAATCTACTCGCCTTGACTACCGCACGCACAATAACCGAATTCATCTATCCTTTTTTCGCAGATAGGACATTTATCACCATATTCAACTTCCCATGCATGTTTACCATACATTTGAAAATGGATATCAATTTCATATGGTATTGTATTATTATCAATCTTGTCATCATTTTTTTCGCTATTTTTATGATATTTGATAGAGATAATTTTTCAGCCTCTATATTTATAATATTCGCAAAGATATGATAATTCTCTGTTCTGATCTCTGTGCTTTCGTTCCTCTTATCCATCAGTAGATTAGATTGTGATAATTATTATACATAACGATTCACATCAATATATCTCCTTGTGTTTTTCGCATTAGCTTTAATTATTCTGAGTGCATTTTCAGCTGCCTCTTTTTTAGGAAGCTGTATCATGAAAATATTTGAATTATTTCTAGGATAAGAATCGTCTGGTGCGATGCCGATTATTCCTGTTTTTGTTAATGATTCGAAGAATTCCAATAAATCATTTGCATATAGAAGATAATTTTCTTCAATACCTATATCCAGAAAATTGAGTTTGACATCAACAAAAACATCTTGACCATCATGGAATACGTTTAGCAAAATATCTACTGCTAATTTTTTCCCGTGAACCGTTCCCAAGATTTCTTGAAATCTAGTTGGATTTATAAGGATACAAGAGATCTTTTGTCCATTGAAATCTATTAGAGTGATCCCTTCTTTATGCAAATTCTTTAGAAAGTCCTCAAGGGTCTTAAACGCTCTATTTTTTGCCATATTAATTATGTAATGCAATTATTCTGCAGAGCTATTATTGATTTTGCCTAAGGGTTTCAAGGAAGTAATTTTTTAGCTCTATATTGCTTTGCATTTTCTTGTAAACGTATTCATGATTCTCGCACAAGTAAAAAGGCATTTGGTTTACTGATTCTACAATATTGTAATTGCTCCTTTCTTTTATAAGTTCGAGTTGGACTACAAAGTCTGCATTCTCGCCACATATATTGCAGCGAAATACATCATCATAATACGGATTTCCAAAGTTTTCCTTAAATTTATCGCCTCTTCCTTTCCTACCCACAAAGCAACGATCGTAATTCTCTCTTAAAAAAGTTTGGCGTCTAAAAAGTAATGATATAACATGTTTACATGAATCAACACAGTTTAATTGATTTTGCTAGCAATAATGCACGATGCAAGTCATCATGTAATATTTCGTTATTTTTGTATTTACTACTAAAATAAATTAGGTCTGTCATTTTACATCTGTCGATGTTAACTACTGTCGTTCCCTCAGTTCCGCTATCAGTATTTGCATTAGTTAATATTAGTAGTTTATCCGCAAAACCAATAGATTTTACGGTATTAGATATCTGATCAAAACTCTTAGTATGATCTTTGTTTATCACCACAGCAACAGCCACCTTAGTTCCCGAGGGATCGTTATAAATTACATCAATTCCCTTGGCATTTCCGTTAGTTGATTCAAATTTAGCTACGCTTCCCATGTCGTGGGCATAGTTTAGGAGGTTTTTTACTGCATCACGAACATCGGATTCCAGCATATGAATATCATTAGAGCTGCTTCTGATTTTTATAAAATCAGAAAGTGGTACGCCCATTATACTTCCTCTAACCCGCAGCCCTGGATGCGTACTTTTGATTGTATCATCTATCGCTTTTTCGTCGATAATTGAAGCGTTTCTTTTTGCAGCATTTTCAGTTGCATTGTATAATATATTAGTCATTGATCTAACATTTCTAAAATCAGGAAATTCATCATAAATTACTTTTATCTTTGCCGAGAGATCCTTTTCATCTTCTAATTTAAAGCATTTTTGACGATCATAATGCGTTATATATTCTAGTATGATATCAAGTATCTCTTCCAATGTGTTTGAACCTGCTAGATCGATTTTGTAGTTTGCTTTTTCTAGCCTATCGAAAATAGCATTATCTTTCTTTCGTATCTCTTCATATGAAGAAGGAGTTAAAATCAACATCAATAGAGTTGATGGTAAGTGGGCATTAATGATTGCCTTGACAACTTCTAATGACCTTTTATCTGAGTCAAATTCATCAATTTGAAGAATGGTCAGTTTCTTTAAAAATTTTAGATTTAAATTAGCCATTGCTGATATCCTGCTAATAATATGCTCCATGTTCGTAATATTATCTGCATCATCTGCGAATTTACCTTCGATTATTAATTTCATAACGGATGTCTCAACTCTCGAAAATTCTGCGTTCAACACCCGATCTATGGCAGAGTAATTTGGAGCCATACTCCCATCCAAAACCCGTTCAGCTTTATGTGAGAGATTTTTCTTTGTAAGGAAATCAACAAACCCATATTTGAAAATTTTCTTGGCTTGCTTATTACTCTGTTCTGCCTTGTCTTTAAGGTAATAAACAATCGCTTTTCTTAGGCTATAGATATATTCTTTATCAAAACCTCTTAAGAGTGCACTATACATACTATGCATGTCACGAGGAAAAACTTGAGATAAGTCTGCGTATGATATAACAGTATCCTTACAGATCTGCTGCAATGCTCTAATATGCAAGGCTAGGTGTGTCTTGCCAGATCCAACATCTTGAATAAGAGTAATTAAACGAAAATCCCTACCAGTTGCGATCGTAGTAACTTTAGAATTCAAATCGTCGATACAAGATAATACAGCCATCTTTGCTTCCTTATGCCTTCTTCCTCCTAAAACTTGAGCATCTATTGGGGTTGGAGTAGGACTGCTAGGATAAGGGTTTTGTGTTAAACCATACGGATACACCTATATGCACCTCACAAATCCATGGAGCAGGCCTCTGACAATCAATCCCTCATATCCACCTGTAGATAATTCATATTTATCATGGTAGAGATTTGTCAATTGTTCAACAAACCTATAGAAATCTTCATTTGATATATTATGCTTTTTGCATAACTCATTTCTCACTTTTGATAGTTCTACCCACCCAATGGAACTTGAATTATTTCCAATAGATATATCGAATTCATTTCTGAATCTGTCTAAGTGCATTGTCGGTTCATCATTATTATGTACTTCTGAAATACCATCTAGACTTCTTGTTGCAGCGGATTTTTCAGAATTCTTAATATTATTGTACAATGTTTCCAGGGTTTTCGCTAGACCATCAGATGTTTTATTAACAGACAGCTCTAGATGCATGATAGTTTCATACATTAATCGAAATTTTGGATCGGTATTTAACAGATTTTGAAGATAATAATCTTTATGCCAACAGTAGTATGCAGTGCCTTTCTTATCAATGAATATATCACCAGAGGTTACAAGTCTTTCTATAATAACATCAATTCCCATATCTTGAAACTCTTTACGCAGGTCTATTTTTTTTATTCCTGCTGTCCCCGCAGAAGTTATCCGTTCGACAATTTTTTGTTCTGCTGACATGCGATAAAAATTCTAAATCATTATATAAATCTAAAGGTGATACCTTTCCACATGTTTTGTAAAAGTAGTTGAACCTCCGAAAGAATGATTAAGCATATAATCTGCAATGATATGGGATGATGATTACTCCTTCTGAGTTATGATGAAAGTACTAGGGTAACTGACCAAATCCTTTTGATATCAGATCTCTCTACCTTGGCTATTAGATATAATGAGAAAGGAAGAATAACAGTTAGCGTCCGTTGCCTATTGAATTACAAGTTATAATAATTCTTACAATTAGTGATATAAATTTAATCTCAATGGCAAGAGATCGTTTATACATTTTCATATTCCTTAAATTTCGCTCTTCCTCTGTTCATCATAGCAAAAATAAAAAGAATAATTGCAATCCAGATCGCGCTGAGAACGATGTTAGTGAAGCTAACATAAAGATAAGGAGTTGCTTCAATTAAATTAGATTCTATTATTTTAATAGAATTACGTAGATCTGCCAATCCAGTATTATAAGCGGCACTATCTAACTCCAATGATGAAATTGAATTGGCACGTGAAAGCATTGCATCGAGCTCGTTTTGAATTGCGCTGAAATCTGTTCTTGGATTGGGAAATACCCATACTGGATTTCCCGCATTTGGAAGCAAATACTTAACTGGCTTAATGTAATTCGCCACTGCTTCTGGCGACTGAGCAGCTTGTGCTCTGGACAAATACCCTACTGCTTTGTCCAATGGATAGATTGTATTTTCATAACCATAAAAGGCCACTACCGCGCCAAAGGCTAAAAAACCCAAAACACTCAATACCATAAGTCTATAATATTTAGATGTCATAGCCTTTTCAATAGTTGACTTGCCGTATGTCGTTTTTTTTATTGTGTTAATATATACTTTAGTCTTTTCTATTTTGGCTAATTCGACATTTGTCTCAATAATTTTTGACAATTGCTTTGATATTAAAAGATCTTGTTGACAGGAAGTCTGTAGTCTTTTATTTGATTTATTGTAAATAAATGAAGAATGAGCTATGCTCAGATAAGCAATATAAATGAAACCAATTGTTTGAAGTAAGAGAATAGGTACAAATATTGGATTTCCCGTGAATATAGAAATGAATATTGCAATAGTGCCATACATTCCAAAAAATATCTCTAATAAAGTGATTTTAGTAAAAGGTAATACATATGATTTATTTCTCCATTCGTCGCCTTTTTTGATAATGCCAAATTTAGGAGTACGTAAGAATTCATTCTTTCTTACCAACAATGCTTCAAAAATGGCCACTGTATTGTTAACAGATATTCCTGTTGCAAAAAAAATCAAATAAAAGTATTGGCGAGCCTTCACTTTCCATTTATCTCTCCAAATTTTCCTTATAATAAATAAGTATGTGGCAGGGCCCATCGCAATATAGATTAGAATTGCGATAATGGGAGTCCAACTTACAGCGTATAATTTATAATCTAATGCAAGCAACATAGGAAAAATAATAAATTGAGTTAAGAATAATGGATGCACAATGTGTCTAGTGAGTTGTATGAATGCCTGAATCTTGGTGTCCACAGGTATTTTTCTGTCTAATGCAACATCAGTTAAGAGCTTCATAGCAACTTGCATAGAACCTTTTGCCCACCTAAACTGCTGCCGCTTCGCTGCATTAATCTGCACTGGAAGTTCTGCCTCTATAATGAGATCCTCAAGAAAGAAACACTTCCAACCTTTAAGCTGGGCGCGGTAACTGAGATCAAGATCTTCTACGAGGGTGCTTGTATGCCAACCTCCAGCATCATTAATACAAGAAGTCCGCCATATCCCTGCAGTTCCATTAAAGTTCATAAACAAATGGGTCAAACTTTTTGCTTTTTGTTCGATCAAGAAATGAAAGTCAAGTGAAATTGCCTGTGCTTCAGTAAGTGACGAATAATTTTCGTTAATGTGGCCCCATCTGCATTGGACCAGTCCTACTTTAGGATCTGAAAACGATCCTATTGCTTTTTTCAGAAACCAGTTAGGAGGAATGAAATCTGCATCAAAAATAGCAATAAATTCACCCTTCGCAATCTTCATACCGGCTTTCAATGCGCCAGCTTTGTAGCCAGATCTTACAGTTCTATGCAAATAGACTATATCAAAGCCTTTGAATGTATAACGATCTACTATAAACCTAATTATTTGGCCAGTATTATCATCTGAATCATCCAGTACTTGAATTTGTAACTTTTCTATTGGGTAATCGATTCTGCATACGGCATCAATTAAGCGTACGGCCACATATTTTTCATTATAAATAGGAAGTTGAATAGTTATCAACGGTAGAGAGTTGTCATTTTCAATCTCCATTTTTTTTTTCATTGCTTTTTGATGTCTCAAATTGTGCTGGGAGTGATAAGCGAGATAGAAAAAGTTAAGTGTATAAACCGTTACTAACCAAGCGACTATAATGAATGAAGAATAAAGAATTGTACCTATTCCACTCATTGTCTTCTATCCTTGGTGCGGAGGTTAGCGTTCAGAGTATTTATAGTCACCGTAAGAATGTGTACTTTCAGCACTTCACTTTCATATTTTAAATTACTAAACACGTGTTATATTAAAGAAATATTTGTCGCATTATTAGATAATAAATAGATAGTACATATACATAATAGATAATAAAATTAATAAAATAATATTTAATTAATTAGTT
>Ga0126310_10000011_pt1 | contig 51788 bp, 50 predicted proteins | sample Plot60_FD_92540 | JGI IMG/M metagenome (GOLD analysis project Ga0126310, IMG submission 92540) | Serpentine soil microbial communities from UC McLaughlin Reserve, CA, USA - Plot60 | ecosystem: Environmental > Terrestrial > Soil > Grasslands | place: USA: UC McLaughlin Reserve, Lake County... | reverse complement strand
TTGATCTGCATTATGTACTTGAGGTTCACTCAGTATTTCATAGCCTAAAGTACTTGGATGAGAATCTACAGTACTTACTATTTTTTTCAAAAAGTCAGCCATTAGTGTCCAACCATCTCTTCCGTTAACATCCTTTACTGATCTATTCCACCAATCTGTCCACCATAATTGTGCAGCTGGATATCTGGTCCCACCTCCAGCAGCTGAAGGATACATTGGATTATTTTCAAAAAGAGAGGAAGGAAATCCGGTACCTCTTTGGGGATTTAGCCAGGATGATGTATGGAATTGATGGTTATCATAGATGACCATTATTCCCCATTTATCAGCCGCATTTGCAACAGCATTTATTTCACTCATAAAAGAAGCTGGATCCTTTACATATGCTTCCCAGTACAATACAAATCGTACGTGATTCATACCGGCTTCTGATAGTAATCTAAAAGAATCTTCAAAATAATTTACCGGTAAATCATAAGAAGGATTTCTTGCTTGGGGGTTGCGCGTATAAAAACCACTCATATCCACTCCAAGATAAGGTACGTCTTGACTAGTCTGCTGGGCAGACGCGACGCCTATCACGGGAGTAACGATAATGACTATGCTAAGAATAATGACTGCCGATAGAAATTTTAATGAGTTACTGTCTTTGTTCATATGTGATTTAATCAATTGTTCTCTCATTCTCTCTTTTTTATATGTCTATCTACTCATAAATAGCCGGCAACAGCTTCTTTTTTAGTTATATAATAAAAAATTATAGATACCATTATATGCCAATTTATAGAAGGAATATATTTTTGTTTATGTGTGAAACGTTTAATTATATTAGTATAGTTTAAAACAGCTGGACCCACTTTCATGTATAGCATCATCATCATCATCCCATCTATTTAAAAATCAATGAAATCTATATGAGACAACTATTGCGCACGTTTTTGATTTTGGTTTTAACTTTGATTGTTATTGCACCATTTTTAATAATATCAATTACAGCAGCCGCTACAGCGGAGAAATTTAGTAATATATTGTATGACACACAGAGCGTCAGCTTTTTTTCAGTTAATCAATTAAGAGCAGATGAACAGGAGATCCATCCTACTAACAATTCTTCTTGCGTGAACTATGACAATAGGACTATGACGATAAACATTTGCGGGGGGATGGCGGACTTGACAGCACTTAACAGTATCATAAATAATCCAAAAGTTTTTAACCAAACATCTCCTAAAAATTGGTTTCTTAATGCCAATATATCGATAGCAAAAGGAGCAACCCTTTTTATTAATTCTAGTGATACAGACTGGTTGAAAATTAATTCAACAGCAGGAACGGCATATTCAATCGTAGCAAAAGGGAATTTGCTCATAGATAATACAAAAATATCTTCATGGAATTTCACAAACAAGGCAGATACTCTGCTGGATTCTAATACAGAGCCTAGGAGTTATTTGATAGTTCCTTGGGATAGCACAGGGCAGATGAATATAACTAATTCAAATTTAAGTTATTTGGGATATGACGGCGGGAAGGATACAGGAGGCATCTCCTATTACGCCGGTAATGGTAGTGTTATTTCCAATAATCATTTTTCTTTTAATTATGTAGGACTTGACATATCCGGCGATGTATCAGATATTATATTTGCAAATAATACAATCAATAATAGCTATCTAGACGGATTGATTGCTGAAACCAACTCTACTAATCTTGAAATATCTAATAATGCAATCTACAATAACACAAATGATGGTATTGTTTGCACAGAATTATGTAAAAACATCTTGGTTAAAAATAACTCTGTTTATAATAACACCGGAAATGGCATCCTCTTAAATCAATCTGCAGTAGACTCAGAGATTAAGGATAATGGAGTCTATTATAATGGTCGTTCTGGTATAACACTATTCAATTCATCGAAAAATGTCATTACTAATAACACAATTGATGGAAATTTCTTTGGTATAACACTTACCCAAAGCTCCCGTGACAATGCAGTTCAACAAAATACAATCAATAACACCCTACTGAATGGTATTTCTCTTTACGAACACGCTAATAATAACACGCTCAGAAATAATATTATAACAGAATCTCTCGGCAGTGGATTATATATTCAAGGTAAAGGAACAAGTAATAATATTTTTATCAAAAATAATGTGATTAAAGGAGCAAGCTATGGCATTCAATTTTTAAACGCTTCTAATAACATTCTCCTTGATAATACTATCTCCAATAATTCTAACTCTAATTATTACGGAAAGTCAGGAAGTACCAATACTATATCCGACACAAAATTTAATCATACTACGATAGCTGTGTCCGATGATAATAGCAGGTTTGTCTTAGGACATACTGATAACAGGATTAGTGGAGTTTCTTCAAGAGGAATAGTAAATATGGCTTATCCTACCAATACAACTATTCTGATACCTCCTGTGGGTAAAAACGTAATTTTGGATACGTACGAAATGAATGTAATTCCCTCCTCTAATAATGTTAATATATCTGCTTTTAATGATAATTTCAAATCTAACGAAACATACAAAAAATGGTCAGAGATTTCATCACCTGCTTTACCCGTTACTACAACAAGATATACAATAGGTGGATTTGAGCCCAACAAACAAATTGTTATCAACGTAAATGGTTCATTTTGGAATGCCTATACTTCTAATTCATCAGGCTACATCACGTTCCTTTATAATGATAACAATATTAATATTAATAATAATGGATACTACACAGTAAAACGATTTGAAGCTGAAGCCAGTAATGCACCAGCCTTAGCAGCAATACTGTTCCTTGTAATTATAGTCATTGGCCTACTTACACTATTTTTCATTATTAGACAGCGTAAGAAAGTAAATAGCATATACAAACATCAGGTCGCTTGACAAAAGATAAAGGTAGATAAAAAATGAAAACCATCGTGCGTACAATAAAACATACAATAAAAAGTAACGACTCTTATTATCTTACGCACGGTGATTTTGAGGAGATTAATTCCTCCATTTTTCGGTTAATATCAAGGGCTACTTGAAGCAAATCTGGATTTAATTCCAACTTTCTAATAAAACCAGCTAACGCTTCAGTGTCTTTTGGCAAGCATGCTCCCTCAAATGGTTTGCCGAATTGCGTTCCATACTGTCCTATCCTTTTGTCCATCGAGACACCTAAACTCACAGCTTTGTCATCTATTCCCATTTGCTTACATACAAGGCCGATTTCGTTAAAGAAGGATATTTTAAGTGAAAGAAAACAATTAGAAGTATACTTTATCATTTCAGCAGCCTCAGGACTAGTAACTATAATATTGTGAGTTAATTGCTGGTAGATCTCCCTAAGTGGTTCCGAGGCTCCATTGTCATCTTCGCCTATAACTACTCTGTCCGGCTTGAAAAAATCTTCTACAGCGGTGTTTTGTCTCAAGAATTCCGGATTATAACATACATTATAATGCTTTCCAATCTTTGACGAGGCACAATTGCTTTGTAGATAGTTTATGACCACATTTCTCATGGTACCCGGTAGCATAGTACTTCTGAAAACAATAAGATGAGGATTACGTTGTTTTCTTTCTTCTCCTTCTCCTTCTTCTTCTGCTTGTTGTTTTCTATTTATAGTACCAACTGCGTTTGCTATATCATAGAGAACAGACATAAGTTGTGATAAATCCTGTTCGCCGTCATTCTTTGTAGGAGTATTTACACAAACAAATGAAAGGTCTGTTTTTTCCATGATTTCCGAGACGCTTGATGCAACTTTATAACCATCATCCTTTAGATCATGCAGTCTTTGCTTAGAGATATCGTAAAATAGTACATCATGACCAAGTTTATGGAATCCTTTGCCTGTTGCACTTCCAACAACACCTGAGCCGATGATTCCAATCTTTTTTACCACCGAGTTCCTTTTCATAACCAAGTTTTCACTCATTTTCCTCTTATAGACCTTCTGTGAGAATGTCAATGTCGAAATGATATATATATAATCCTATATCTTTTTATTTTATAAAGTTTAGATTTATCTCAACAAAGTATTTTTTAGACAATATATAAGTAAGTATCTAGAACTAAATTCTTCGGGTGAATTAACGATAACTTATATCTAATATCACATCAGACAATGGGTATATAAAGAGGATAGACGAAATTCGTTTACATGAGCCTTGAGACAAGATCCTTTGATCTGATACTTCTTCCAACAATTGCCTTGATGATAGTCATAATTTCTCTTATCTCATTTTCAATATTTCCTCCCTTTTGGTTTGATGGTCATGGAATTGGAAACGCCATTATAAATTTTGCTACAACATTCACAGATGAAGTAGGCAGCATCCTGATTAAAGGTGCTCAAAACTTTTTGATCTATATACCTTTAGGAATTATTGGTCTTTGGAGATGGGGAGTATGGATATTTAAGAAATTGGGCTCAGTATGTTATGTCCCAATAAATCCAGGAAATCAAAAAGAAATTTACACGATGGGTATAATAACACCAGTCTATAACGAAAATCCAAGCGTTTTCAGAACAGCATTGCATTCTTGGCAATCAAATAATCCAGATGAATTGATTGCAGTAATTGATCAAAAAGATCTGCCTTGCATCAGAATATTTCAGGAGTTTGCTCAAAATAAGCCTTGGGCAAAACTCATAGTTACTTCAAAGCCAGGCAAAAGACCCGCCTTAGCAGATGGGATTCTGGCATCAAAATCTGAAATCCTAGCGCTAGTAGATTCAGATACAATATGGGAGCATAATATAAAAGATAACTTGCTTGCCCCATTTCAAGATCCTATAATAGGAGGCGTAACTACACGACAGCATCCAATTGAGCGCAATTCTATATGGCAAAAGATGACAGATGTCTTTTGGGATATGAGAAATTATTATGATTTGCCTTCTCAAACAGCAATGGCAAAAGCATTGACATGTCTGTCAGGAAGAACATCTTTGTATCGCCGGCAAATAATTTTGCCAAAATTAAATGAATTTCTAAACGAGATCGTTTTTGGAAGAAAAAAAGAATCCGGTGAAGATAAATGCCTTACAAGGTTGGTACAGAGAGATGGCTGGAAAACTTACTATCAAAGCAATGCTGTAGTGTTCTCTTCTGCAGCTTCAGATTTTAAAACCTTTTGGAACCAGAGAATTCGCTGGTCTCGAAATAGTCATAATTCAGATATTATCAGCTTGTGGGATGGATGGGCATGGAAGAATCCTTATCTTGCTTTCTATATGATAGATAGATTTATTACAATATTCACGCTATTTTTTGGGCCAATATTCTTTGCAATTTCACTTTATTTGAATGATTGGCTTGTAGCATTGTCTATTGTGGGCCTTTGGATTTGTGGAAGAGGAATAAAAATAATACCTCATTTAAGACGACATCCAAAAGACATATTGTTACTCCCAGTGTATGTCGTAATAAACTTTTTACTTGCATTGGTGAAGTTGTATGCACTAGTGACTATACGAGAACAGAAATGGATCAGAGGAGTACAAGAAAGAAGCGTAAGAAGCAAAGGATACTTTAAAAAAGTAAAAGACTTGGTTCTTACCACGGAGATTATCTTCAGTATTGTAATTTTCGTATTCTTTGTACTTCAATAGAAGAAAAGGATATTATAATTAGCTTCAAGAGCAATTTACCTGTATTAGAAAGATCTTAAAACTTTCTTTTCATAAAAGACAGATTATCTTTGAATTACATTCTCACACTATACTCTCATTATTCGATCATTGGAAACGCTGTTAAAACTTCAATTCAGAACAGAAATCAGATCTTAGTCCAAAGCAGATGATGATTAAAGAAAGTAGAGTGTTATACTCAAACAGAAATTCATCATTATAATCCAACAATAGTAATACTGCACAAGATATCACTTGCATATCAGTATCCTCTATTGCAAATTAGGATGACGAGATAGCATTATTATTATTGTTTTGGCATATTAGAGTAACTTTTAAAGATATTAATTAATCCATAGAGATGTTACTAGCTGCTGATAGCTTTATGATATTTTTATTCTTCCTCTTCTTGCTTATATTTTTCTGTTCACATCTTTGCTCATTTGAATAATTAAGATTCTTGCGTTGGTTTTCACATTCTATTCTGAATGCATCGAGCAGCTCATTTTCATCATCAATTGTGCTTATGATAGCTTCCATTCCGTATAAAGGAAAATCATCAGATGAAATCTCGCTCATGTCTCGTAAATATTATCTTTTATTCGTAAATAAACTTATGTCCAAGCAATTTTTATATTTATACTTAATTTCCCATTACTCATAATTTTTGCTTCGCAATTATGGTAGGGAAGTAGTAGTTGTTACCATTGTTATTTCTATAGTTGGTCATTTAGAATAATAAACTCTACAATTTGACAAATTAGAATGCAATTTCGGAACATTGACATTATACGCTATTTGTTGAACTTAAAATATATATCTAATTATTAAAATCAATAATTTCTTAATAAAAGAGGTCAGTAAATATATCATATTTGTTTAAAAAATGTTATACTTTTCTTTGTCTGGTAATTTTTTGCTGAAATTATAACTTTTCTACGTGCCAAATTAACATACGATCGATCAAAAATAATAAGTGCAATTTGCTATAATTATTTTATTTTCGATTGTTTAATTGCAACAGGTTATTACGTATCCTTCCTTAGATAATCATATCAATCTCTTGCTTAGGGGCTGAGCTTGTCTGCAATAGAGATAGAAAATTGGAGTAATGCATTTATACAATACCATTGATCACCTGCTCTGACCGATCATAGCAGCATTTGTTTTGCTGCATGCTGCTACAATCCATAATTGCCATTTATATAAAGCATCCAATTAATGGTTATTCTGTAGGATTTCTATAATAAAGAACTTAATACAATCATATCGTTATTTATTATATTGTATTATATTACATAAAATTAAGTATACATAGATACAGACTTCTTAAATGAGATGAAAGCGTGATCGTTAAACACATGCATCCTGAAGACCTTGATTTTATATGGACATGTCATGAATGTAACGCTACTTTTGTTTTCCATTCAGACGTTGATGAACATAAAGAAAAGACTGGACATTCAGCAATTTCGAAATTTGATTTACTTTCAGGAAAACTATTAGCTTAATTTTCTTCATTAATCCTTCTGGCGGCCAAAAGTTGGCATAGACCATGGATTAAAGAAATATTGAAATTGTAGATTAAAATTGCAAGAATGCTACTTTAGCTTCAATGAAAAGCTCAGATTTTAAGTGATAGCTTTATTGCGGTAAACTATATGGGAGAGTTATACAAAACTCTTAGTAATAGCAAATATATATTGATATTATACTTATATTAGTATCTATATCAACCATAATATATCTATATAGGCCTTCTCTCCAAGATATAAAAAACCACAAAAAAATATCCTCTCTCGTATAGATTTATTCGTATAGATGTATTATTGTTAATCGAGTATTGTAAAGAACGGTGAACTAACAACAGCACCATAGTATTCTAGTATTACAATTAGAGCCGATATTAACTACTGAAATTGCCGATCGCAGCTTATACATTCTGATTTACTATAACGAGGAATTCTTCTATGGCGTTATTAGGATACAAATTCTTTTGTTCTTAATACCTTATTAATAAGGCAAAAGAAATCAAATATAGATAGTTATACATAACTTATAATTGGGTCATTATTAAGATATTACCGTATATATGCTCAACCAAAAAATGTTACAAGAATTAGTAGTTGTTATATTGTCAATAGTATTATTAACTGGATTATCCATTGTTACTTCAATACAATTTACAATCTATGGGCAGCAGCAGAAATCTAAGCAGCAGCAATCCCAACCAAATCTCGAGCAGAACCAAACTATTGATATGAGCAAAATGATTAATCAGATTGGACAACAAGTTGCCGCCGCAAATCCTACTAGCAATTCAACGCTTGTAAAGCAAGTAATTGTACAGTTGGCCGGACACACAGCCAAAACATCCAGCAAAGCAGACATTAACAATCAAATCAGCCAGATAGCCTCTGAAGTTGATAAAGATCCAAACGGTATCGTATCACAACTGATATCACATTTTGCACAAGATCTAGCATTAGAGGAAGGAGGAAATGGATACGATGATGCTTTGGTAGGAGAAGAACAAATGCCATCCGTAGTAACAACGCTACCGGATCGAGAGGGCACTACTGAGCCTGATGACTCTGAACTAGAAGAAAAATAAATATGATCCCGTAGCCTAATTATATAAAACAACAATTTCTGTACTATTACTGCTGCTTATTAAATTACTTTTTGACTTGCTTTGAATTTAATCTATCTTACTAACTTATAGCTGGCAACCAAATATAGAGTCTGCTCAAGGAAAAAAAGCTGCTAGATCGTTAAGATCCATAAGGTATAGTCTCTCATTCTAGGTTTGCAAATCAACTGGTTGAGGTTGTCTAGTCAAAAGAACTACAATTAGTAGAACACGTTTCTCATGGTAAATATTCAAAATATCTAATCAAAAAAGATTAAAAAAGAAGCATATATTGTCTTGATTTATGCTGCTTCCTTTACGGCTCTGAAAATACCTTGAGTTCTTGAGGACTTTTCATCTTTTTCTTATATTCTCTAAGATACTCGATCGCCTCTTTCTCCGATTCAAATCGTGCTTCTCCTCTAAATGATCCATTCTTATCAATTAGAGTAATAATATTCCAACTTCCATTTTTTCCAAGTCTTTTTACAACATACATCTTCTGCTGCATTATTAATAGAATTGCAATAATAAAAGATAGATCTAACTCAATTAACACATATGCTAAAAACTTAAATTCTCAATCTCATATAACGGGCATTTGAGTTTAATGAACAATTTTTTTTATGTTATATATCTATACTACAAGGAGAATACGTCCAAATCCATCTTTCTTTGTCTTTATGCATATGATGGGACTAATATCTTTTTAAAATCATCAATGCTAGTAAGTTAGTTACTATTTAAAGATCTAGAATCATATCAGCAAGCCTAGCAAGTCTAACAGGTTTTATTATTATCTCGACTTTTTTATCTCGGAAAAAGCCATCATTATTCAATTCTTCTTTTATATTTTCATATGCAGTTATTATCAGTATTCTGGCGGATGGAAATTTGGCAAATATTTCTCTTGCAGCCTGAAGACCATTCTTTAGTCCTGGCAGTTTATAGTCTATGATTACCAGATCTGGTCTATATTTTTCAAAATCTACTAATGCGTCATCAGCAGTTGTTGAACTTGCAATTATGGAATGCCCCTTTGTCTTCAGATAATCCTTGTACAACTCAAGTATATCGTGTTCATCCTCTACTATCATGACTCTACGAATCTGTCGTTGTTGCCGCTCTATCTCCATATAGATCATATTGGAAATATTGTTAAAAAAGATATTATTATTATGCACTATAAATTAATTTTTACAACTTGATATTATTGCAAATATAAACTGGTTTGGGTATACGATAAGAATCATGCTATATTCACCTCTGAAACGGCCAGGATCTGGAGATGCTTTTAAACTAAATAATCTTGTCATGCAGATGATGGCCTAAACCTCAATAGCGCGCCGATTTTTCCTAAGCTGGCCAGCTGTGCACCCTCTTCTGTTCTACCGGATATGACTTCTAGCTTACTACCCGTCATTATAGTCATCTCCTCTAAATAGTCGACAATATCTTTTTCAACTGTTTCATAGTCAACTGCTCCACAAGAAGGACAAGGTTTTGATAATATCTCCTGCCTTGCTGAAATCAATCTGGATCTATCAATAAATTGCTCTTGAATGTTATTACATCTTCTACATTTCACATCAATTTTTAAATAGCCAATGTCATCGGCAACGATGACAATCTCAGCGATACCACTTTTCAACGCTTTTATCACATCAAAGATCCCATATATGCCAAGACCTTTTCCCGAGTATACCTCACTCATGAACTTTTTTAACATTTTTTTTTCTTGCATCAGACGATATTCTGTCATTACTCCTTGTTCCTGAATTTTGTCAATGAGTTCTCTAACTCCTTCATTCCCAGAATATGAAGAATCGAGCGTAGAAATAACATTATTCTGTAATCTATAATCAAGATATTCTTCTCTAAGAAAGTTATCCTTCGTTGGACCAGGTCCACCTACAATGATACCTCCGACTTTGAATTGGTCAACAAAGACTTTTTGCGCATGGTCTGCTACTCTATGATAAAATTCATTTAATTCGTTATCACGAAGCCGTTCAAATCTTCTGGCAGACTGACCTCCTTGTCGGTGTTTTCCTGCGACACCAGAAGTTAAAGTATCTATGACCTCCCATCTATCTCCAGTTAGAATCCCAAGACCGGCCTCCTGCGTATCTAAAGCTAATATTCCTGTTACCTTATCATCTTTCATCATATCTTTCAGATGATCTATCCAAAAATGATCGTCACATCGATAAAGATTAATTTGAACCGGTTTGGGCGGAATAACTGAATAGAGTTCAATTTTTTCTGTACCAAAACCTTTACCCGTCGGAATAGCGCCACAGAAAATGACAAGACCATTTTCAGGGGGTTCCTTGAATAGCTTAAGATGTTCTATGGTTCTATTTAACGCATCTTGTACATGTGTTCTCGTCAGATCAGACTTTATGTTCGACGCAGTTCCTGCCTCATTTCGTAATTGAGATATAATATCAAAAATAGGACGTCGTGGAGGAATATATACAGTCACTAACTCTGTTCCATGACCTGATATATTAGATAGTTCATTAAGCATTTTTGTAAGTTTATACCTTTTAACCGAGTCCCATTTAGACTGATTACTATTTGAATTCATTGCAGCTAATAACAACGGAATTGAAAGATAACGTATATAAGGCTATCAAATATTGTACCGCAAAGATATTTTCAAAGCCACTTGTTAATACTATAGACCTATATAATATCTTAAAAGACAAGACATTATTAAATATCTTTAATTGAGAGAAAGAACAAAAAAAGTATGGATGCGAAATTATAAATCAGCATCCAATGAATATAAATCTATATACAATGCTTCCTAAGCTTGAATATATTAAACAAGCAAGAAACAGGTTAAGTATAACACAACGGAGATTGGCACAACTTGCGGGTATCAGTACCTCCATGATTAATCAGATTGAATCAGGTAGATGCAAACCTAGTTATGAAACTGCTAGAAAGATATTTGAGATTTTGAGTTCTTTAGAAGGTCAATCATCAATGAAGGCTGGTGATATATGCAGTCGTAAATTGATTTCTGCACAAAAGCATGAAACCCTTCATGCTGTAATTAATAAAATGAGAAGTAATTCAATTAGCCAGATACCTGTATTCGATGGTTCTCGCGTTGTAGGAATATTGAGTGAGGATGCCCTTGCAAAAAGTATGGTAGAAAAAGATGAAAAGGAGCTACGAAATATTAAGATCATGATAATAATGGAGCCTCCGCCACCAGTTGTTGATGAATCAATGCCTGCAAAGGCTCTTGTACCTCTAGTGCGATTCGCCAAATGTGTGTTGGTCAGCGAAAAAGGAGATGTTATAGGCATAATAACTGTAACTGATATTTTAAAAATGGTAGAATAGTAGAATAATAATAATTAGTCATGTAATTTTTCGAGGCCAACACAACAATCTGCAGACTTTATACATTCACTACAAATATGCAATTCACTATTTTCCGGCAGTAAGCATTGGCATAATGCACATTCCTTCTTTGTTTCTGCTTCTTTTAGATCTTCCATTATCAATATAGTTACATAAATGAAAAGGATATTTGAATTCTTCTGTATTATATTAAGATTAAGATCTTCTTATATATTTGTCAATCTATGAGGTATCTTGACGGATACTGATGCGCTATAGTGATATAATTAAGCACAGAAAAGTAATTTCAGCCAATTTATTATGATGATTAATATTTAACATGGGAGATACAACTTTTCTTTAAAGGCAAATGAATCATTGTTGCTTCTTTTCATAAAATTTGATTTATGATCTAATAAATTTAATGGTTATAGTCATATAATCATATATTTAGTTGTTCATACAAATTTACGATTTAATCTATACCAAATTTTATCCAATTTGATTTAATCGTCCTAATAAATGATAATGATCTACATTATTCTTCCCAAATAATTGATTCAATTTCCGAAAGTTGATGCGATTTTTATCTTTATAGGCACTATAAATGTAGGCATTTATAAAAGAAACCTGAATTCTGTTAAAGTCATTTTAATTTATGGATATTGAAGATTTCCCTTTACAGCATCTTCTATCGCCTTGTAAATCAAAAATGAGTAATGCAATCAGCCAATGGTCTTAGAAGGCTGTATATGATAATAGCCAGCTTGATACATAGATGTTAAACTATCATCCTCGTTAGTTCACAAACTATATCGAATCAGGTTATGGCAGTGAATGAATAGACAGGTATACTCATAAAAGATATTATAAATTTGTTCTTATATTTAAAATCGATTATAAGTATCCAGTAGCAGTAGGTTATAAGAAAAAAGGATGCTTAATTAATCATTTAGGAATCATAATTTGCAAAATCTTCGAATCAATTTTTCTCTTGCCTATGAGATTATTCACATAACTTTTAAATGCTTGCGGGAATTTCAACCTTTTTCCATAGTGTTCTGTTTTTATGATCCATCAGTTCAACATTATAGTTATCAATCAATTGCCTCCTTATAAAATCAGACTCTTGAAATTTTTTTTCAGTTCTCAATTTATTTCGGAGTACAATAAGGTCTTCAATTTCTTTTCTTTCCTTATTTGCAGGCTCTAGTACCCTAAGCCCTAGTATTTCCATGCACTGGTTGAAAGATCCTAGAGCTATCTGAGACATATCAGAGGTGAGATTTTCATCCGCTGCATAGCGGTTTATAGCTGCAACAAATTTCATAAAAATTGTAAGAGCCATTGACGTATTCAAATCATCTTCTAATGCAGCCGTAAATTCTTCAATAGACTCGTGAGATAATAATTCTATGGCTTTGAGCTGTCCTCCATATCCATCTGCAAATCGTAGCTCATACGCGCAGGTTTCTATCTGGCGCCATCTCTGTATGGATTCTAAAAGAATTTGATTTGAGAAATCAAGTGGTTTAGAATATTGCACTGAAATACAAAAAATCCTTAGAGAATTTGCTCCCCATCGATCAAGACCTTCTCTGACAGTTATTATATTCCCAACAGATTTTGACATTTTTTCAGAATTAATAGTAACCATGCCGATATGTAACCATAGTTTTGCGAAGAGTTTATCAGAGAAGGCCTCTGATTGAGCAATTTCGTTCTCGTGATGTGGAAAAATAAGATCACTTCCACCTCCGTGTATCTCAAAAGGGTTTTCAAAATATTTCAAAGCCATTGCAGAACATTCTATGTGCCATCCCGGCCTTCCTTTTCCCCATGGACTATGCCATGCCGGTTCGTCCGAAGAAAATTTCCATAAAGCAAAATCAAGTGGATCATGCTTTGACTGATCTATTTCAACTCTTGACCCTGATTCCAATTCTTTGATAGTTTTCTTTGATAATTTACCATATGACGAAAAGAACTTTACACGAAAATAGACACCATTACGCGAGATATATGCATAATTCTTTTTGATAAGCCCTTCAATAAGGTGTATCATTTCTTCTATATGCTCGGTTGCACATGGAAAGAGATTAGCTGGGCGTACATTCAGAGAAGAGAAATCTGTAAAATAATTTTTAATATATTTTGTTGCTATTTCTTTTGCGGTTACTCCTTCTCTTTTAGCACGACAGATTATCTTATCATCTACATCCGTAAAATTTTGAATAAAGTTTATGTCAGATCCCTTAAATTCAAGGTATCTGCGTAGGACATCAAAAACAATTATTGTTCTGGCATGGCCTATATGAGAGTCATCGTAGACCGTCACTCCACATAGATAGATTCTAACAGTTTTGTTTTGTGTGCTAATCTCTTCAACAGTTCTTGTAAGTGTATTGTATAATTTCAAATTCCAAGACCTATAATCATAAATATTCTAAATACTTGATTTATCAGGGAGCTTTTCTCATAAACCGTTTTAGATATCTATAAAAATCTCATTATCATTTATATTAACTTTATACGTTGTTAGTTTTACACCTTCTAGATAGTCTAGTAATTCACCAGTCTTGATATTATAGTGCCAGGAATGTAATGGACATTCTACTACTTCGCCATCAATTTTTCCTGGGGCTAAAGAACCATCCTGATGACGACATAGCGCCTCGATTGCATAATATTTGCCATTTGCGTAGAATAAGGCAATTCTTGTGCCATTTATAGTTAGCTCTTTTCCATGATTGTCTTTGATTTCTTCCTGATGGCCTACTCTGACCCATGTCATTACGATTCTTCCTTAATAGCACATATACGGCTATAAAATCTTATCAAGATTACAAAAGTGGTTAATTTTTTTCATTTTTTTTGGTACTCGATAGGGTAAGAACTTATACTATCTTGTTGCTAATAATTATGAAAGAATATTTTTACAACAGCCATAAGAGATCTTATGTTCTAAAGATCTGTGTGTATGATGATAGAACAGGAAAAAACAGGTAGGCAACATTTGTCATATTCTAAGAATATTAAAGTCAAAGCGTAGATATATAACAGCTTTATTAATGCTAATTATCTTAATAGAAAATATTTTCTAATCCCAATATTTCTGATTTAATTAATACGTCTTCTATATATTAATTTGCTAGTATAACATTTGCTGAACATTTTGATGAATCGCGATCTTTGAACTTGTACCAGACGGATATATGTCTTTCAATAAGTGAGATCGCAATTTACAAAATAGTTCAAATGATTAATGTACCTTTCACAATCGATATAGGAGAAGATGGAGAACTAATAAAGATCCTGAATATATAGAAGATTAAGAATAATTAAAATCTATGAGCAAGGATATCTAATATTGCAACATATTTGTTGAAAAAACAAGGAAACGATTTTGTCGTATCAATTCTGACTCTCGAGCCTTTCTAGTTGATTGATATCCTACTGCAACGAAACTCTGAACAAACTATTCGAAGAAATCGTATATATATGTATGTATATAGATACTAATAACACTTTCTACCTAACAGAAATGTTATTCCTATTATACCATATCTATTTTTTTGTCTTATTCTTTATTGCCCATTGTTGGTACAATTCTATCAATTGGACAATGTCATCTGAATCCTCTGAATATGTAATTATAACACCGAATTTACCCTTACTATCATGTCCCCTTGCAAAATAACCCCAGTATCTATCCGGCAGTCTTTCAAAATTTGATTTATTCATAGCAACACCCATCAAATTTTCGGCGACTATATTGACAACCTTGATCGCATCATCTGCTTCAATCATTATCATTCTAATAGTAGAATTAAGCTATCATAACATCTTTTGCATTCTGAGATAATCGGACAAAAATCTTACTGTAATCATCTTCTGTTCTATTCTAAAATATTATATCACAAATGATATTAAATAAAGAAGCTTGAACACGTAGATATCAAATTGGAAAAAAATTTTCTTAGCATTGATGATAACAATGGATATTTGATTATTGAACATATAATATGGTCCATAAGATTCTAAGGTTACTGGAGGAAATATGAAATATTGTTCTATTTTTCTAATTTGACCTATTGATAAACTTGGTTATATTATCACAATTAAACTGTATACGTAAGATAATTATGTATAGATAAGGAATAAGCCTACTAAACTCATACTTTCTATCATTGGAAGAGCTTGCTGAGGAATAAGCAGAGTTGTAATAGTATGACATTCATATCAAGTGAAATTTGGTTACTCCCATTCATCAAGGTAAAGTCTTTGTGTCTCTGTCATTGTATCAATTTCTATATTCATTGCAGTCAGTGCATATTTGGCAACACTTAGATCTATTTCATTTGGTACAGGATAAACCTTGTTCTGCATCTTATCATAATTTTTTGAAACGTAAATAATTGACAATAATTGATTTGCAAAAGATAATGCCATTACTTCTGGTGGATGTCCTTCAGCACCAACTAGATTGACTACTCTTCCTTTAGATACAAGATATATTTTCTTACCAAGAATATTGAAGCAATCAACGTGGGTTCTAACTGCCACAGGAGATTTATCTTGAGAATAGAGGTATTTTATATCAATTTCTCTATCAAAATGACCAGCATTGGTTAGGATAGCGCCGCTCTTCATCTTTTTGATATGTTCCTTACGAATAACATTTGTCTGACCGGTACAAGTTATAAATATATCACCAACAGAAACAATGTCATATAATCGCTTTACGTTAAAACCGTCCATATTTGCTTCAATTGCTTTTATGGGATCAATCTCTGTTATAGTAACGATCGCCCCCATACCTCTAGCTCTTGCGGCAACTCCTTTACCTACCCAACCATAGCCACATACTACAATTTGTTTTCCTGGTATGAATAGTGATGTAGTCCTTATAATACCGTCTAACGTGCTTTGACCTGTTCCATATCTATTATCAAACATATGTTTTGTATAAGCATCGTTGACTGCTATTACAGGATACATTAATTTTCTTCTTCGCTCTAATGCTTTCAATCTCTTTACACCAGAAGTTGTTTCCTCAGAACCTCCAAATATTTTCACTTTGGCTTTATTAGCAGCAATGTGTAAGTCGGAGCCATCATCAGTTATAATGTTAGGTTGAAACTTCAGGACAGAACCAATGCATTCATCGTACTCTCTTTTTGTTTCGCCTCTCCAGGCAAAGGTGTTTATTCCTTCAGAGGACAGAAATGCTGCAATATCGTCTTGTACAGATAAGGGATTTGCCGAGCACAATGCAATATCTGCACCGAGTTGTTTTGCCGTCATCACTAAAACAGAAGATTCCTTTGTAATATGAAGGCAAAAACCTATTCTATATCCTGCAAGAGGCTTTTTATTTACATTTTTAATTTTGATCTTATCAAGTATTGACATATGATCGAGAGCCCATCTGTATGATAACTTTCCATTCTGCGCTAGCCGAATATCTGCTATTTTGTAAGACAATTGAGGATACAACGTATAAGATATAAAAAAAGTAAGGGGAAATGGGGAGAACCCACTATGATTCAGATTTAAATCATCTTGTTTATGAATATCGAGCAGAGCAGTCTTTTATTTTAAGAGCCTATAATGCAATAGATCTCTTAGTTGTCATGAATGAATTGCCATTCGTAGCTGCAGGCTGTCCTCCTGTGTATTTGGTTAGAAATTAAATATGGGGTGTATCAACAGGTATCTTAAACTCTATTTATAATAACTTAGACTCATCTTTTACATTTATTCAGAGACGATCTGTAACGGCTGTCAAAATAAACATATAATTTTACATGATTGTAGTTATTCTGGCAGAAGGATAACTTAAAATCAGTCAGATTCTGACCAATTTCTAGTGGAACAAAAACCATATTATCAGATTACAAGTGCTATAGTTACCAGTGCTCTTCCTTATGCTAATGGCGAAATTCATCTCGGCCATATCGCATCTACATACTTGCCGGCAGATATTTTTGCAAGATATTCGAGACTTGATGGAAGAGAAATATACCACGTTTGTGCCTCTGATGATTTTGGAACACCAGTGCTAATCAAAGCTGAAAAAGAAAATAAGACGCCTTCTGAATATGTGGATGCTTGGAATAAGCGAGATTATGCTGATTTTAATTCCTTGGGAATTTCCTTCGATTTTTTTTCTAAAACCAGTTCAAAAGAAAATATAGAATTTGTTCAATATGTATTCAAGAAACTTAATGATAATGGTCACATTTACAAAGAGGAAGTCATTCAGTTCTATTGTCAATTTGACAATAAATTTTTGCCAGATAGATATGTCATGGGAAAATGTCCTAATTGCGGGGCAGAAAATCAATATTCTGATCTGTGCGAAAAATGCGGTCGTGTTCCATCTCAAATATTGGATCCGGTATGCGGTATATGCGGAAGATCACCAATAAAAAAGAGTAGCACGCATTACTTCTTCAAACTTTCAAACTTCTCCAACCGGCTCAAACTATGGTTGAAAAACAATGAGAATCTTCAACGCGATGTAGCTAACTATGTAATCAATTGGATTGATGAAGGACTTAAAGATTGGGATATAACTAGAGATTTATCATGGGGTGTTGCGATACCTTTATCTGAAGCAAAAGGAAAAGTATTCTATGGATGGTTCGATAACCATCTTTGTTACATTTCTACTTTCTTAACATTTTTTCAAAAATCAGGGAGGAATGGCAAAGAGTTTTGGAATAACTCAGAAATCTATCACTATATAGGTAAGGATATAATTTATCATCATTATTTATTTTTACCTGCAATGCGCATGGGATTAGATGAGGAGTACAAACTACCTGATTATCTTCCTACCCGAGGACATTTAATGCTTCACAATCAAAAAATTTCTAAGAGTAGAAGTTGGTATATTGGTTTAAGGGAGTTTGTATCTGCATTTAACCCAGACTATTTGCGATTCTATCTAGCATCAATAACACCTTACTCGCAATCTGATATAAATTTCGATTGGACCTCATTCTTTGAAAAAATAAACAATGAACTTATAGCAAATATAGGGAATTTTGTTAATCGCGCATTAACATTTACTCAGAAAAAATTTAATGGTAAAGTTCCACAGCCAACCAGCTATGATATAGAAGATCTGTCAGGTATAGACGAGATTAAGAGTATATCTACTGAGGTGGGTTCTCTGTTATCTCACAATGAATGTGATAAAGCATTGAAGCGTATTCTGAGATTTACCACTCATTTTAATCAATATTTACAGAAAAAAAAACCATGGTCTAATATCAATCAGGCTCCAACGACTATGTATATTGCCGTAAATGCTGTTAGATCTATTGCTATCATGCTCGAGCCCTTTATTCCGTTTTCTAGCGAGAAGATTTGGTCCCAATTAGGTATGTCTGGAACTGTACATGACCAACAATGGCAATCTCTATCAGAATTGCAAATTCCTGCAGGCCATGATCTTGGAACTATTAAAGTTCTTTTTCGTAAAATTGAATTCTCCGAGATTGAAGAACAAAAAGCAAAATTAGGAAAAAGAGATGAATGAGAAATCAATACGTGGAATAATGGTGGGACGTTTTCAACCTTTTCATAAAGGACATCTTTCCCTAGTAAAACAGATATTGGAAGATTGCGATGAAGTAATAATTGCGATAGGAAGTGCACAATATAACTATATCTTTCAGGATCCATTTACTGCCGGCGAGAGAATGTTAATGATACACAAGGCCTTATCAGAAGCACAGATAGACCTTACAAAGTGTTATATTGTACCGATTATCAATGATGAAAATAATGCAAGATGGCTTGCGCATTTGAGATCAATGGTTCCCCCTTTTGATATTTTATTTTCTGGCAACGAATTTGTTAGGACCCTTGTTGGAGAACACGTTAAAATTAAGAAGCCTGAATTTGTATCGAAAAAGTACTACAATGGAACTTATATACGGAAAACAATATCAAAAAAGGACAATTGGAAGAAGTTAGTTCCTAACGGAGTTGCTGAAATAATTGAAGAAATAGGAGGAGTGGCAAGGATTAAGATGCTATTGCATTCTTATAGTTATCCGCAAAGATGGTAAATTTTCGCAGGCCATACAGATCTTGTCCTCTTTGTCCTAACTGTGGCTCGAAAAAATTCAAGGTTTTAGAACATTTTCAGGAAACGGTCATTATAGAATGTCTTAAATGCACTAAAAGGATCTGTATCTAATTTCGACAATTTATGATTGGTTACTCGAGAGTTATTAAGACTCCAAATAAACAAATACTAAATAGAAAATCTATTTACTGAGTGCCTTAGTTAGGCACGTAACGGTGTTATAAAAGCCTCGATTATCGTATATGTATTCGGATCTAGTTTGTGCATAACAGCGCATATATATACCAATTTCTCACTCATGCTTATGACTGCTAAAACATGGCTCGATGATGAAGTTAATCTTGGTTCAATTATGGATGAAACTATTGCAGTAATAGGATATGGTATTCAGGGTCGAGCACAAGCCAATAATATGAAAGAATCTGGTCTAAACCTAATAATTGGTTTAAGAAAGTATGGCAATTCATGGAAATTGGCTCAGGACGATGGTCATAAAGTAATGGAGATTGGTAAGGCCGCAGATACGGCTGACATTGTTCACATTTTAATCCCAGATATGGAGCAAGCCGATGTATATAGAAGAGAGATAGCTCCATATATTAGAGAAAATAAGGCAATAAGCTTCTCTCATGGAGCTGCTATTCACTGGAAGTGGATAGAAGCTCCAAAGAATATTGACGTCATTATGGTGGCCCCTAAAGGACCAGGGCAAAGGGTCCGCGAGTTATATTCTGAAGGTTTTGGTACGCCGTCATTAGTAGCTGTGTTCCAAGATTATACCAAGAAGGCATGGAATAGAGTATTGGCTATGGCTAAAGGCATTGGTAGCACTAGACCAGGCGTAATTCAAACAACTTTTAAAGAAGAAGTCGAAACAGACTGGTTTGGAGAACAGGTGGACCTATGTGGTGGTGCTCCCTCATTAGTCTTGCATGCATTCGAAACTCTAGTTGAGGCAGGATATCAACCAGAAGTTGCGTATTTTGAGTGTCTTCACGAATTAAAATTAATTGTTGATCTAATTCATAAATATGGCATTACAGGAATGTATAACCGTGTTAGTGAGACTGCCAGATATGGTGGATTGACTAGGGGACCGAAGATAGTTGACAAAGATTCAAAAATAAAAATGATAAACGTCCTTAAAGATATTCAGTCTGGAGAATTTGCAAAAGAGTGGGTTGAAATTTATAAGAAAGAAGGTAAATCCTCATTTACTGGATATATGAAAGAGATCGAAGAACATCATATAGAAAAAATAGGAAAAGGCATACGTAAAATGATGTGGCCAAATGAATGAATTTTGAAGGAAACATCATTTTATTATAAGGTTCGGCTTGACAAATTTTCTTATTGTATTGTGTCCAAACTGCTAATATATTATAAGAGACATACTGCTCCTCTTGATGACTACTACTAACAGAATTATTAATAAATTTCATATGAAATACCGGGCGTATATAATTTCAATGAGATGATCGAATTTCTCCATTCGTCAGACAAAATTTGCATTCTAATATTTCGATATACTTGATATTACAGTAGTTTATTTTCTTTTATAGAATGTCTATGGACATAGGTCAATTTCATTGTCGAAGTTATAGTTTCTCTTTAAAGCAGCCATTGATGAAATTAATATCCAAATCATTTTCACATGGTCATAATTATAAGATATTACTGTCAGATGCAAATCATACAGGCTCGTAGATGATATAAGAAAATATTAAGGACATGAGAAACGAAAACAAAAAGAAAAAAGAAGGAGAGAAAATAAAATTAAGAAACAGAAGCATAAGAAAAGAAGATGGGATGCAATCGTAGTAGGAATTGGAATGACAACTGCATTTGTTATAGTATTAATGAAACTAACCGGCTATTGGCCTTGTGAAATTCTCTCTTTACATATTGAAGAGATATCGTGCGACAAGTCTATTCAGGATAACGTGATGTCGATGGCAAATTGGCTTCAGAATAATCTCTTTGATCACTTCTGAGCACAATCTCTTCAAAGTATCGGATTATTGTAATTTCGGAAACAGTGGGCTTCACAATATCTTTTCCATTTATAATGTCAATAATCATTGCAGGAAAATTTGCCCCCGCCAATGTTGTAAATATCGTTCCGCCTCCAAACCTTGGATTTATTTCAATTATCTTAAGAATATGTTCCGCGGACTCCTTCATCTGAATACAGCATGGACCTCTAATCCCTATGTGTTTTGCAATATTCATACACTCTCTTTCAGTATTTGGATCGTTTACGATTCTTCCTTTCGTGGAAACCCCAGCCTTAGTTTGTATACGGAGTCTAGGGACAGCCATAATAGGTTGTTTATTCATATCAGATAGTACATCTATTGTATATTCGTTACCAGGAAGATATTCTTGAAATATCATATCATCAAACTTTGAGGTTACATATTTTAGATCGAACTCATCTTCAATTTTGATAACGTTTCTACTACCTTTTCCGAACCGTGGTTTTGCAATTATAGGAAATTCTCTAATCCTCTCTGGTTGCATAGTCGTAAAGGGATGTTCAAAGCTACTTGAAAGGGCCTCAAAAGTTAGCATCTTATCACGACAAATTTCAAGGCTATCTCTATCGCTTACTATTGCTTGTGCTCCTATCTCTGCTAATTTCTTACGATTTTCGCTATATGGATAAATATCGAAGCCTGAAGTAGGTAAAAGAGCATCAATATTATGTTTTTTTATGATTTTTAAAAGTCTATCCACAAAAGAGTCGTTCTCCGCTTCCGGAACCTGCTCACTAGCATTAGCCATGAAGAATCCTGCAGATAAAGAGCTTGAATCTGTAGCAACAATTTTTCCCTTATAGTTAGCCATCTTTAAAGATTTTATTGCGTTTATACCTGCAGGGCCGGATGCCCCTGGAACGAGAACAACTGATATCATTAACTTACGTAAAGTACATAACCAATACTTATATTCGTTATAATTGGATTACTTTTGAACATTTACTTCTTTCACAATCATAAAGTTGAAATTTCACTAATGAGAATTCAATAATAGACTATTGAATCTCAAAGAAGATTATCACGTCCACTGCAATTATAATGATCATTCTGCACCGGATCTCACAATCAAAAATGCTATAAGACAGGCAGAAAGAATTGGCTTAGATACTCTTGCTTTTACTGAGCATGTAAGGAAAAATTCAGAATGGATCCCTAAGTACCTTAAGGAGTTAAAGTTCTATGATAAGAATTCTGCGATAAGGATTCTTCACGGATTTGAAGCAAAGATTCTCGAGGATGGTTCAATTGATTGTCCGGAACAATATAGCAGGGATCATTTCTTGATCGCTAGTTTTCATACTAAATACAACAGCAAAAAAATTTGGGTAAACGCACTCAAGAAAGCGATTGAAAATCCAGATGTTAATGTTATAGGACATATCGCACCAGAATGCTCATTTTCACTGGAGAGAAGAGAAGTCTATCAATTAGCTTCTTTGATGGTAAAAAATAAAAAGATAGTTGAGCTTAACGCTAAATATCATAGACCACCTAATGATTGGGTAGTTATATTAAAGAAAAAAGGCGTTACATTACATCTTGGAAGCGATGCCCATAGCTTGGAAGCAATAGGACAGTATCAAAAAATTTCAGATCTCATCTTCCTTGCTGATTCTTCCTAAATACCTATATTTGAATTAATAAAGATTAGTGTTGAAAGTAAATATATACTTATATACAAAAGGGCGGGAATATCATCTGTTTAGTATATTCTAATTTATACTCAATAAACGGAATGAATTTCCTTATATGTGTATTATAAGCGTTAGATTGCATTTAATTTAGTACATCAAAAATAATAATCTTAAATGGATTATTCATTACTGGATTAACATACTTCTTCCACTTTTAGAGCAATTTTTTCATTTCAACAATGAGACAATGATATGTGTACTAGATTCCGAATTTTACCGGCGTGAAGACGACATCAATAGTATGCCGCACCAGCGATCTTGAAATGCAATGATGTCATTCTCCTAGTTATTTGCTAGAAAATGCACAGATTCTCTTATCAAAATATATGTTCCTTTCTCATGAGATATGAAATCCAAATATTAATACCTTCATCTATATGCGTTCACTAACTACAATCTAAAACCAAAAGTAATCTTTATTCATCTAAAGAAACAGCCATATTTTATAGAATATATATTAGATATTTTTCTTTGTAGAAAATTTTTATTCATGGTGCTGAATGAACTCATTTAATGGAGAGCCAATACGACTTATGCTTTGCAAATCCGGATGTGACCTCTCTGCTGTATTACATGATAATGAAAGACGAGGAGACTATAATGCTTAACGAATACCTTTGCTAATTACCTATCTATCTTTTTTAGGCGGACAATGGTTTATGTATTATCCACTTAAGCAAAATGACATTATTGGTTCTCCACTTTTTTCTCTTTTTTTAAACATCAAAGAATGCAAGCCATTTTCTTCATCTTGTAAGAAAACTGATAAGCTTAACCAAGTAGTATTACTTGCCAATCTTTGATTGCCTGCATAGCCGACTATCCATTAGTATGATCATTAGGGATGTGAGTTAACTTAATGCAATTATTATCATGACAAAAGGGATTTTACTATAATATATATTTCTGTCAAGTCCATTTGTTAAGGTCTTTTTTGATAGGCTGTAGTAATATAAAATATAATTGAACAGTGGCTCCTCTTATCTGACTGCATATGATTTCCCTAATATTTCAAGATTGCAAATAAGAGCTTTTTTGATTTCTAAGAGTGAATATAATCAAAGATGCGACAGGATTAATGCGTTAAATAATATTCCTCCGATTCTGATATATATCTAACTTTTGATGCACATGAAAGTGGAGACACCTGTTAACTGCTTTTTTAAAGTCACTCCTAATTTATATCGAATTAGAATTTTCTCGCTTTCGGATTCAGAATAGAATCAAGCGTATTACCTATAAGTATAAATGACAGTCCTGTAAGGGCAATCATAACTCCAGGAGGCATTATCCACCACCATAAACCTCTAGAAGCAGCACTTGCAGAGTTTGCCTCATGTAGGATTTGTCCCCACGTAGGAATAGAAGGATCTCCTAATCCCAAGAAACTAAGAGCTGCTTCTCCCAGAATAGCCGCAGGAACTGAGATGGCAATACTTGCAAATGTTAAAGGAAGAAGTTGTGGAATTATATGTTTGAATATTATTTTTATATCAGATTGCCCCATTAACTTTGCTGCTTCAACATATTGTAAATTCTTCATTTTCATGGCAAGACTTCTCGTAACTTTCGCTGCACCAGCCCATCCAAAAATTACTAAAAAGCCAGTAATGAGAAATATACTTCGACCAAGAGTGACTGACATTATGACAAGGAGAGGAAGGGCGGGTAAGGTATAAAATATATCATTAATTAGCATTAGTCCATCATCTGTTCTATTTCCTTTATATCCTGCCATAACTCCGTAAATCAATCCTATAACTACGGAGCCTATTGATACACTCAAGCCAATGAATAGTGCTATGGGTGCTCCCCAGAGAATGCCTATTGCTAGATCCCGGCGTAATTCATCAGTACCCATTAATCCATAAACTCTTCCTCCAAGAATTAATCCTGATTCTTGCACAGTATCAGAATCGTTAAAAAGGTAAAATGTTTCTTTGATAAGATATTTTCCCTTCAGTACTTTGTTTTCTTGTATGTCTGAAAATATCATTACCTGCGGTTTTGATGAATCCTGCGCGTATCTAAAAGAGTCATTCAGTTGTCGAAGATATTCAGCTATAATCGGATCCGTAGAAAATATTCTGGATGAGAATTGGTTTTCATTGCTCTTTGCCAAAGATGAGGGTAAGGAAGAATAATAAATTCTAAACTCGATTCCATCTGGTCTTATTATGTCCACTTGTAAGACTGGAGGTATCTGTCCATATTTTACAGAATATGGAATCATGAAATCATTTGGATAAGAATCATATGAGAAATCTACGGCGTATGAATGAACTTCAGTTCGTATATTATCAGCAATTACTATCTTTGTTATTGAAGCATCATCTAAAGTCATGATAAGATGCTCAAAGACTTTGGGACCAAACAACCCAGTGTTCGTCCATTGCGGTGCTGCTGCTTTAGGATAATTAATCCAATAATTTGGATTATTCCATTGTCTAAATGATTCCAAAGGAATTGCTAGAATTGCATACAACATAATTATAGTCAGTGAGAGCAAAATGATAACACCTGCCATTCCACTTTTAGATTGGCTGAACTCTCTTAGGAAATCAGAATGAGGAACTATTTGGTTGGTCATGCTGTTTTTATCCTTGGATCAAAGAAGGCATAGAAGAGATTCATAATGAATACTGAAATAACAAAAATTAAGGTAAATACATAAGTAAGACCGATAATGAGTGGCACATCCGAGACGCCTATTGCATCATAATACAGCTTACCTATTCCAGGCCAATCAAAAACTGCCTCAACTATTATAGACCCTCCAAAGGAACCTGCTAAACTTAGTGCTATGATGGTTACAATTGGTGAGGCTGCATTTTTTAGAGCATGTGAGTAAAGAATTTTTCTCTTGGATATTCCTATTGCTCTTTTAGATGTTATATAATCTTCGCTTAAAACCCCTTCGACAAAATATCTAACTATATATGCCCATGACCCAAAACCTACGAGAATCAAAGTTATAAATGGCAATGTCATATGGTATAATAAATCTCCAATATAAGAGACGTCAGAGGGCGAAGTAAGGGGAGTAGACCGGGCAGGAAAAATGTGATATGTAAACGCGAATAAATATATCATTAACATACCTATCCACCAAGTCGGGAAGCTTGTGCTAAACACGGCAAGTGCAGAAGTCATTCTATCCCAAATGGATCCAACTTTGTTTGCTACAAAGGGTCCAAGGAATAATCCTATAATTATTATAACTATTGTTGATGTAGCAAATAGTAATAATGTGTTAGGTATCCTTTCTATTACGATATCTCGTACACTCGATGAGCCGGAATTAGTGGTAAAAAAATGAGAATTTCCCAGATCTAATATCGCGACCTTAAACAAAGTATTGAAAAACCGTGTAGGTGAATACCAGGGTTCATTTAGGCCTAGCGATTTATATTGAAGATCTTTTTGTGAATCTAGATACTTTTGGCGATCTTGGACGCTATCGAATTTTATATGGCCTTCATTTACTTGAGCAACAATATCGACATTGACTGTGTTTTTTAAAATTTTGTCCATGGTTTCGCCTGACAAACCTATAGTCATAACTAACGTTACAAAGAGAACTATCACTATATTCATTGATCTCTTTAATAGATAATGAGGAAAGCCTGCCAAGCTTCACTTGATATCTTAAATAATCGTTGTATTAATAGTCTCTGTTATGTATAGTCATATCATGTTCTTGATAATTGTGCTTAGCAAATCAGAGCATATCATTCCAGAAATCATAGGATTTAGAAATTTAGTACCTGTGCTTAAGAATAAGAGAAACCATAAACAATAAATCAATATTAGCATAAGTAACAGAAATATATAGTAATACAATTAGTAAGGTTCTCAATCTTCAAAATCGCTCTTATGTCTAGCTCTAAAGTAATGATGGCTAATGTTTATAGACATGTTGCATCTATTAACATTCTTGGCATTGCTTCAACAAAAAAGAATCTCTATTTTTCGAATCATTAGTAGTAGAGTATGTCTTTTCTGACACTTATGCTATCTAAAGCAGCAGTCATAATCCTAAGTATTGTTGAAGATATGGCTGTTGTCTTTAATGATCTGCTATTCTTGAACTAAACGAATAATTAAATTAAATCAAAGGAATTCATGAACACATGCCTGCGAAGTAGACAGAACGTAATCGTCCAGACCATGCTAAAACATAACCTGCAGCGCAAAGGTGAGATCTGTAGGTTCTTATAACGATTCAGAAGGTTTGTTATTCTGTTCGAATGTTTTTAGAATTTTGTTCTTGCGGTTTTTATAAGGTTGTATAGTCGGCGTGTATTAAGAATTACTCAATACTTTAAAAGTATTATATCTATCTCCTAATCATAAGGTCAATCCTATAACAACAATGTATCTGTTTATGATTAGAACTTGCGCAGTCTATATGGATTGAACTTGTTAATGCCCAAATCTGTAGACCTATCAATAATTGGGTTCAGATATCGACTTGAAAGATATCTAGTAAGATCGTTTATTCCTAGAGCATCTAATTTCCTTTGATTTATGAAATTGTTGGACATGTCTATTAATCCCACATTTTCATTTTCTTTTGATTCATTAAGAATATCGCAAAACATACTTGTCACAGAACATGTAGCCTCAAGATTGGTACCCTTCTTTATCCATTTTAGATTTGCAAGATTTGAATCTATAGATTTTTCCCATGAGGGATCACTTTCTATTAGCCATCTAGGTATGCGCTGAATATTTTGCATCATCCTCATATCCGATCTAACCTTTAATTAATATTTTGTTTAAATGACAATATTGACGTTCAGTCTTTCAAATGACATTAACTTACTCATGATTTCGTCTGGACATTAGTAAAATTGTCTTGCTTATCTTAATTTATATAAATTCACAATTGAAGACTGGTAAAACAACGAAGTGTGACGATCACTCTGATAGTCAACGCTGAGCAGGATATTCTATATCCGTAAGCATATAAGGATCGTAAAGTTTTGCAATGGAATACCCTGTGATAAATTAGAATAGCATTCAGGCCCAAATGAAATATACATATATAGTAAATCACCAAATTGAAATGTATTTTTTTCAATCTTACAAAGAATATTTTGATATTATAAGAATATAAAGTCAATATTCAATATTATTCAGGATATTCAATAGACATATTGTAATAAAAAATTACTACAGTAATGTTTAAATAATAGAATAAAATATTTATACTAGTTGGCGGAACACCGTCAATTTTATGGTGTGAAAAATGGTAAAAGATATATCAGTATTTAGCGATAGATGTCCTCGCTGCGGAAAGGGACCCATGGTAACTGACAATTCCAGCGGCGAAATGTTTTGTGGAAATTGTGGATTTGTCGTAACTGAAAGGATAGAAGAAACGGGTCCTGAATGGCGCGCATTTTCAAAGGAGGAACATGAAGATAGAAGTCGTGCAGGGATCCCAACTTCTCTTGCAATGCATGACATGGGGCTAGCCACTATTATTGGCCCCGTAGATAAAGATGCATCAGGCAAACCCTTATCAGCTTCTATGAAAAGTACTATCGAAAGGTTGAGAACTTGGGATAGTCGGAGCCAAGTCCATGAGCCTGTAGATCGCAATTTTCGACAAGCGTTTAGCGAATTAGACAGATTAAAAGACAAACTTGCAGTAGGCGATGCAGTAATTGAAAAAGCCGCATATGTATACAGGAAGGCTCTAGAAAAAGGGCTAGTGAGAGGTCGTTCTATTTCTGCTTTAGTTGCTGCCGCCTTATATGCCGCATGTCGAGACACAGAAACACCACGAACTCTGAAAGATATCGCTAATGCAAGTAACATTAAGAAAAAAGATGTAGCGCGTTGTTACAGGTTGCTAATTAGAGAACTCGATCTTAAAATGCCGGTAGTAGACCCGGTAAAATGTGTTGCAAGAATTGCAAGCAAAGCAGGACTCTCAGAAAAGACAAAACGCAAAGCATTAGAGATCTTAAAAAAAGCAGAGGAAGGAAAAATTTCTGCCGGCAAGGATCCAATGGGTTTGGCAGCTGCAGCATTGTATGTGGCTTGTGTGATGAACGGAGAGAATAAAACACAAAAAGATGTTGCAGAGGCGGCAGGTGTAACAGAAGTAACGATAAGGAATAGATACAAAGGTCTTAAGATGCATCTTAGACTCTAAGGTCGCTTAGTAATCTTCTCCTTTCATCTACAAGTTCTTTAAGAAAACTCATTTTTTCATCTATTGTTGTACGATTCATATGATGTTTGAGCGCAAACTCGAGTGATACGAGGAGCAAAGTAATGTCTGAATCAAGTGATAGGAGATGATCTATATCCAAATTTTTAACAGTTCCGTTAGGATTCAATGTGAGTTCATATCCGCTTAGCATAGCAGGCAAGATAGAAATCAATTCATCGTATGTCTCTTTATCTATGGATGGCTTCATGGAATTTATTCTTAATTTTATATTATGAACAACTAAACTGTTTGCTGTGTGCATTTCTACGTAGCTCGAATGTCCTGTTCTTATGCCTCTCTGGATTGTTGATGCTGCCCTGACCATTGTGTTTAGCTTTGGAAAGTGCTTTCTCTTTTGTCGTCTAACAGGTTTATGCATTAAACGGAATTTGAGATGACCCTCTTAAATGCTTTCTTTATTAAAAAGGATATAATACTGATACACTATTTTTGGTCTTATGATTCAATCTGTGTTTAAATAAAGTTGAATCTATCCCAGTTTATAGGATTTAAAAATCGTGATCCTAAAAACACTCAATTAGCTATTACAAGGTATATGAATACTAATTTCCTTTACACCATAACATTAATTCCATTGGCGATGCTATACAATGCTATATTAGCCAATATATTAAGATATGTACATTATGACAAAAATTTCGAAATATCATCTTCATATCTTTAGTGTAGAAAAGCAATTGAAAAATTATAGCAACTAGTCGCCGAAAATAGTATCATAGTACCTAATAACTTATTGTACTTCTATAGCTGATTCATTAAATCCCATTTTAACCAAATATCCTTTGACGTCATCTCTATGATCTCCTTGCAACATAATGAACCCATCTTTTGCAGTACCTCCACATGCGAATCGACTCTTTAATTCTTTAACAATACGTTGCATATCACTTAATTTTGGGTCTATGCCCTCGATCATAGTAGTTGTCTTCGAAAAACGTCTTGTTTCAAGGCGGACAACAACTCGTGTATCTTCCTTCTCGAGTTCCCCGCAGGCGCAAAGATCATCTGGGAGACCACATTTTTTGCATATAACCGCCATCTTATAGTAGAATCCTATTTGTCAGATCCTATTATTAAGCCTTCCCGGTGCACACAAAAAGAATAATAGAATTAGCTTCTAAATATACTAAATGTCCATAGACGATAGAAAACAATATGAGCCATCAGCAATAAAGAATGCAGCAGAATTACTTACAAGAGGAGCATCGCTAATAAACGAAGCTTGCACCAAATGCCGAGGTGTTCAGGTCAAATTCAAGGAAATAATTACGTGTATCAATTGTGGAAACGAACAGAGAGTATTTAGTGACAGATCTTCAATAGATTCAAAGCAATTATCTGTAGTTGGAGATTACAAGCAAGTCCCTCTAGAATTAATAGAGAATTCGATTGCTCATAAGATAGTAAAACTAATAAATAATGTACTTGATGATGATAACGAAGATATTAGCGATCAGAAAAAAAAGGCTGACCTTCTTGAATTATATCTTAGGATTATTGAAAAAACCAGGCATTTGAGAAATAAATAAATTTGATTTTAAATACTCCATGTGAATGGATACAAAATTTAGTGATATAGACCCTATCGACAGAATTTAATGTCGTTGAGATTGTAATAATTTTGTACCTCTTTTACAATCCAAACGCAGATCAAACTTCGGAAAGTAAAATTAGATCAAGCATCCATTATTTGGAATCAATTTTTAGCTGGATATAATTGGTGTCACTCTTTTGAAATGCAACTTTTTGTGTGGTGGCAGAAGGAATTCTCTGGAAGATTTGGTTTACTGAGAATTCTCCGATGCTGTGAATTCTTCCTTCTTCCATGACTTGAATAGATCTATAGACTGAATATTTCAATTGTAAAATAAAAAATGATTAGAGCAAACATAGAACGCAATCTATTTAAACCCTCTGTAATTTATTGATTTCTTATGAGTAAGAAGAAGAATGCTCCTTTGCCTGCTTCCAGTGCAGGATTACTGAGATTTTTCGAGGATGAAACCAAGGGAACAAAAATTAAGCCTGAAATAGTATTAGGCGCCACTGGTGCCCTCATAGGGATATCTATTTTAATTAGGATTGTCTTTCCAATCTCATAATGACTATCAATGTTTGGTCCTCGTTCTGATAGTGTATCAAATATTCATAAGAGATGGTCGTTTACTCGGTTAAATCCATCATCATATAAAATCTCTTATCTGGTGTCTATTTTATGTACTAGTACCACTATTATTATTTGCCATCTCTACCTTCTTAAGACGGATTGGTTCATTTATGTTTCTCATCTGTTTTTAGGGTTAACTACAATAACAGGAGCAAATTTTCTTGATTTTTTTTTATTGCAGAAAACTCCGAACAACAAAATCACAAAGGTACATCATGTTTCTGCGTTTGCAAACCTTTTGTGGGTTTTAACAATATTTCTCGGAATTGCTTTGTATGTATTATTATCTAAGAATGAGACTATCACAAACTATATTGTTGAAGGAATGTTCTTAGCCACTGGATTGCGTATAGGAATTTTTACCTCCGTTTTCGGTGCAACTCTTAGTAAGGCCATAACGGTATCATTTATCTCACCACTGCTTCTCTTATTTGCTTTTTTGCCAGTTACTTTTTATTTTGAGGCTATAACAACACCTGTCGTTCTTGGTTTCGGGTTTTCATTGTTGTTGCTTGGAATTATATGGACTATATTAGCTGATAGAGCTGGAAGACCTGGAATTAAGAGCACGTTTATAGTTTTGCAAGCATTTCTTGCTGCATGGACTGAAAACAAAGCAGAGAATATGGAAGAGATTGCAGAGTCAAGGGCCCATATTGAATCTGTACTTACATATGTTCTAGAATTTAAGACTACAAATTCTAACAATGTGTTTATTATTCTACCTGATATACACCCAGGCCCGTTCAATCCTATAGGCGGAAGTAATCTCCCTTATATTCTTTTTAAATTATTTTCTAAAAATGCAATGGTTATGCACAGTGTATCAGGCCATTATCTGAATATACCTTCGAAAAAGGAAGTTGACAAGTACGTTAAGACCTTATCTGATTCAAGACTATTGGAAGCAGGCGCTTCTTGCACCAATCCTGTTCAGATCAAAATGGGGAAATGTACAGTCACAGCAATTGCATTTGGCCATAGTGTTGTTATGTTCCTCTCAACAGCTCCAATAGGAATGGATGATGTACCTGAGCATATTCGCACTATATTGGAGCATTATTCGTCACAGATTGGATTTCACAATATACTTATTATTGACACTCATAATGCAATGGGCAAATCCTTAAATCAACAAGATAGCGAAATTATGATATCCACTGCAAAGCATTGCTTAAATGAATTAAAACACACAAAACAACATGAATTTAAAATTGGTTTTGCCAACTCTGACGACCTTTCATATAATATGAAATCTATGCAGGATTTAGGACAGTCTGGGCTTTCATCGCTATTGTTGCTTGTGGAAGGAAATGCATATTTCATAGGTTGGGCAGACTCTAATAATATGCGTAATGATCTTCGAAATTATATTATTTCTCAATTAAATGATGATAGGATAAATATGCTCGAAATCTGTACATCCGATACCCATTCGACTTCTGGAAAGAGGAATCGACAAGGATACTATACTTTTGGCAATTTGAGCAGACCAGAAGAAGTCGCTAGAATTTATCTTCACTTGGCAAGAAAATCTATCGAAAAAGCTACTCCCGCAACATTCGAATTACTTTCGAACAGATCAGCTATCAAGGTTATGGGGAAAAATCAATTTAAGGATTATTCTATTGCCTTAGACAAATCTATGAACATTACAAGATTATTTGTTGTCATCACTATTTTGGTATTTATAGGAATGTTAATTTTCAGCTAAATCTGTATGCCGATCTTTATACTAATACAATCAGAAAGATGGATGGGGAGAGATTTGAACTCTCGACCACCTGTGTGTGAGACAGGTATCCTGACCAGGCTAGACTACCCATCCAGTTGATAGCCTATCTTTTATAATAAATAATAATAAGTTATACATTCTATGATTGTAAAGGTCCTTGCATATTAATGTCTTTAATATAAAAGGATCATTGTTTTTGCGCTATAATTAGCCAGTTTTATAAGTGCAATAGTTATATGCAAAAAAGATTCATATTAAAACAAAGTCTAATATGTTAATAAAAAGGCGGAAATACAATCACTTTATAAGAATAATCAAAGATCAAACACTACTAATAAACACAATTTTTTCTTTAACTAAAATTCACAGATAATAAAAATAACTATAATATTGTGTGCAACTCACTGGTCAGTTTTTATTAGAGTCTAATTATACCCTTATAATATAAACATACAGACAGTGATCATATAAATAAGAATTTCCATATTTTGCAGTTTTATTATTGTCATCAGGCATGCTATTATAGATAAATAAAGATATTATAGTATGATGTTTCCAATTATAGGAACGGATTTATGATATCATTATTTCAATAGGTTGATGATGATTTGAAGGATTATCAAAACCCAACTAAAAAACACGAAAAGTCTGAAGCTGGAGTTTAATTAACTAAATATATAAGTTAACTTAATAGTCGCATTAAACAATCTTGAACAATCAAATCATGCGTCTTTTAAAGATATTGAAATTCATCTAGTTAGATATGACAAATGTATTGCATATTAGATGTACAATATCCATAGCAAAGGATCTAGACCATGACATTAATCTGAACATTATGAAAGTAAAGGATTATTTCACATGAATGATGGCAGTAAGAATGTATTACTTAACCATGTATATACTGACAATTTCGCTGGGAAATATCTGTTGCTAGAAAGATTAAAAGGAAAGGGATAAAAGAAAAAGATGTCAAAGTTGATAAAGAGCATTATGCATCAACTATCGATAAGAAAACAATTAGATACCTTCATTCTTCATAGGTATGAGCTCTGTCTCTATGTTCCTTCGCTAAATCCTTCTAAATAGGTCTTCTGCTCCTGTGTGAGTTTGTCAATAGATATATGCATAGATTCTAGCTTAGCAAGAGCAATCTCTTGATCCTGACTTTTATCGATGTTATATACCATTGGTTTCATATTTCCTTTGGACTCAGCCAGCCTTAATGTTGATAAGAACTGGTTGGCAAAGCTCATGTCCATAACCTCAGAGGGATGACCTTCTGCAGCTGCCAAGTTTACTAAGCGGCCTTCGGCAATTAAATAAATTCTGCTACCACTCTTTAAGGTATACTGCGCCGTGTTTTCGTTGATTTGTCTTTTGTTTATAGATTGACGTTCTAATGCAGCAATAGATATTTCAACATTAAAATGACCAGCATTTGCTAGTATCGCTCCATCCTTCATTTTACTAATGTGTTCTTCAACGATAACATCTTTACAACCAGTGGTCGTAACGAAGAGATCACCTTTAGCAGATGCATGTTCCATAGATGTCACAGAGAAGCCATCTAACTTTGCCTTTAGGGCTGCAATTGGATCTACTTCAGTTATTATGACATTAGCTCCCATTCCAGAAGCGCGTCGTGCAATTCCTTTTCCAACATGCCCGTATCCAGCCACGACAAAATTCTTTCCTGAAATAAGTATGTTAGTAGCACGGATAATACCATCTAAAGCTGATTGGCCGGTACCATAAACATTATCAAAATCATGTTTGGTCTCAGCGTCATTAACCGCAATAATCGGATAAATAAGCTTTCCTGACTTTTGCAATGCACGTAGTCTAATAACCCCCGTTGTCGTTTCCTCAGTACCGCCGTAGACTGTTGCTCGAGATCCATTATTTTCTTTATGCATTTCAATAGTTAAGTCTGCACCATCGTCAATTGTTATATTCGGATTGATATCCATAGCTGAATGTATATCATCATAGTATTCTTCTGTAGATACGCCTCGTCTTGCAAATACTGAAATGCCTTCATCAGTCGCCAGTGAAGCTGCAACATCGTCTTGAGTACTTAATGGATTACATCCACACCATGAAATCTCTGCTCCAGCTTTTTTTAAAGTTCGGATCAATACGGCGGTTTCCTTCGTTACATGCAAACACCCTGAAATTTTAACTCCTTTAAGCGGTTTAGTCTTCTCATATTTCTGTCCCATTGCTACAAGCACAGGCATATGTGCTTCTGCCCATCCAATTTTTCTTTTCCCCTCTATAGACAAAGAAATATCTTTGACCCGATATGTCATATCTCTGGACAATATTTTTACCATATATATATCACTGCAAAAGTTTATCCCTGAAAAAATAATATATTGTAATACGGATAAAGAAATTAACATATAAAATCAGAGTTATACATAATCTTTTATGTGCCTTCTGCCAGGCTACATGACTACCCAAGCCGTCTTCCTCATTCGAACTGTTAGATTTTTTATAGACCACTTGCATTTAGCCATATATATTGTAAAACAATGAAATGGCAATAAAATATGTTTCAGTATAGTGTCTGAGTTTTTATTAATAATATCATGACTGGTTGACGGTGGTCGTCTAATCGTATAAAGTAATAATAAACGATAGGAAGTAAAATACACTAAACCAGATATAACCCAAATCAACATATGTAGTTCTTTATATCTTTAAATTTCCTTTTATCTTTAAATCATGGTGGTGGTAAGTTTTCTTCTTATCCAACAGATTGCAGAAATTTTTAGAAGACAGTTAGTATTGTCTGAAACCATCTAATTACAGCGTATTAATGTATGCCAGGGAGAGAAACCGCTCTATTGTAGAATTATTCCTGGTTAAGGTCCACAGAGAGAACAGTTACTATAATAGTCAAATATAGTTCTATTCATATCTTGTTTGATGCTGCAATTTATTGTGATTTCTTTGTGGTATCTATTTTTCCCTCTTTGTTAATGTGTGTACCTGATAATAATTTATAAGTATTATTTATAGTTTGGATATGATGTAAAATTGTGTTTGAACTATACAGACAAGCATAATTGCAAAGCTGTTAAAGCAATGTTTAATAGAATCTTAGTCTAATGCAAATTTCTCTATAGTGCCATATAGTCTATATAGATAATATAGAATCAATAAATATGTATCAATAGATAACAAGAATTGATGGTGTTTTTTCTCCGATGATGGACTCAACAAATGTTCGCATTACAAGGGTTGAACCACTTTCTGATAAGATAAAAAGCCTCCAAATAATATCCTGCGATATATGTAATGGAAGAAAAGCATCATATGATGTATTTATAGAGGGTATATTAATTGGAATAACATTTTTGAAAAGATATTGTGAAAGTTGCCTTAAACCACTAGCTAGCTATCGGTAACCACCAATTAAATTGGTTATAAAGAATAAAACCAAAGCTGATACTGCAGCGCTTGCCGGTATAGTTATTATCCATGCATAAATTAGGTTTTTTCCTACTCCCCATCTAACTGCTGAAAATCTTTTTGTTGAGCCTACTCCCATTATAGCTCCCGAAATAGCATGAGTAGTACTTACAGGAATTCCAAGCCAAGCCATAGATGTCAGGATTGCTCCACCTCCTGTTTCGGCGCAAAATCCTTGGTAAGGTCGCAGGCTCGTTAACCGGAATGCCATCGTTTTTACAATTCTCCATCCACCAAAGAAAGTTCCTAATGCAATTGCAGCTGCTGCTCCCAATATTACCCACACAGGAACAACAAATGATTTTGAATCTATTAGTCCACCTGCAATAAGCAGAGCCGTTATAATACCCATTGTTTTTTGTCCATCGTTAGCGCCATGTGTAAGGGAAAAGAAGATCGATGAACCAATTTGCAATTTGCCAAATATTCTGTTAACTTTTGACGCTTTAGATTGTTGGAAATAATACATAATAGCAATCGCAAAAGCAAACGCTATTGCAAAGCCAACAATAGGCGATATAACCATGAATATTAATGTTTTTTCAATTCCTGACACTACTATAGCATCCAATCCTCCTGCTATCAACGCAGAGCCAACAAGACCGCCAATAAGTGCATGACTACTTGAAGAAGGGAGTCCAAAATACCAGGTAATCAAATCCCATACAATTGCCCCTATCAACCCAGCTAGAATAACGTAAATTGTAGAAAACTCCGGCTGTATGATTCCCTTACCTACTGTAGCCGCTACAGCAGTTCCAAATACAAATGGTCCAGTAAAATTTGCAATCGCAGCTATACTCACAGCATAAACGGGCTTTAGCACTCTAGTTCCAACAACAGTTGCTATAGCATTTGCCGAATCATGAAATCCATTTACAAAATCAAAAAATAGGGCTACCGCTATTGACCCAACAATAATGAAAATCGCAGACTCTTCTACCATATGCATCGCCTTTTAACCATACTTCAAGGCTATGTCTTCGACAATATCTGCAACCTCTTGACATCGATCAAGGGAACCTTCAAGTGTTTCATAAATTTCTTTTAATTTTATAATCTCTATTGCATTGTCTGTTTCAAATAGTTCTGCAATGGCAGTGCGATAGATTTTGTCACCTTCATGTTCATATCTCTTTATGCTACGACAATGTTCAACTAATTCATCAGCATTCTTTAACTTTCTTATTCGTGTCATTAATACATAAATTTCCTGTGATGCCGAAAGCAATATCTTTGCAAGTTCTAACATGTATGGTGTAGGCTGTCGTATCTTAAATAGAACAAATCTATCCGCTGTTCCATCAGTATAATTTAGTACTTCATCTATTGAGCTAGTAAGTCTAGAAATATCTTCACGATCTAAAGGAGTTACAAATGTGTGGGCTAGAATAGTAAATAATTTATGAGCGATTTGATCTCCTTCATGTTCCAGATCCTTTATCTTCGAATTACGTTCGGCAACCATTTCATAATTAGTTACAAGTTGAAATAAAGATGATGTTGCATTTACTAAATTTGCACCTTGACTTTCTAATACATCAATAATATTTTTATCATTTGCGCGTAGCCATGAAAGCCAGCCCCTGGTCATATCAATTGCAGAATTCTACAGGAATATAATATATCCTATACAGAAGGGACATAACAAGCAAAACGAAAAACCGTATGGAACTTTGATGGTTGATAAAGATAGGAGAAACGACTAAATCTTTGTCGCGGATAGACCTACGCTCTTGTACAATATTTTAACGCATTCAGAGTACGTCCTGTATTTAAACTTGATTTCTTCTATAGGAATATCTTCGACTAAATGATCCTTTGATGTATCAATTTTATATTTTTTAGCAATATCATCTAGAATTGTATTTACTGTAGAATTTCGATATGTTTCAACAATGAGCTTGCTCATACATATATTGGAAGTACTTCAGTATTTATCAAATTATCTTTTTTAATGGTAAATTCTATTTTAGACATACTTGTTATCTGCTATTTGTTATCCTTATTCATGCAGAAGTGAGCAACTTGACTTATTACAACTTATTTAGTAGTATGCTGAAAAACAGAAAAATGTTATACAAGTACTGCTACATTCTCAGGTTATGCGAATAGATATAACTAGAAAGGCTTTTTACTCATCTTTTTTAAATTAAATCATAAACAATTATGTATATAAGTCAACATGATAAATGCTTCATTTACCAATGTACTTCATTTGATAATTGTGTAAGAAAATTTTCTGCAATAGAATTTATATAATTTATATTTGGTACTTACAATGGAAAATGATCGTCGGTAAGTTTTTAAATTATCAGCAAAGTAATCCTCTTTGAATATAATACATTATCAATGATAGATTACATTTTTACGATATAACTTGCGGTCTGTGTTACCTGCAAAGAATATATTTTAACCCTTCTGACTACTAACAATAATATAGACAAGATAGCAGAATTATGTCTAACCACGTGTTTTATCCTCAAATGTTGTAATAATCTGAAGTTAGTATAAGTTGCGAATTATTTGCGAATTATTTCCATAATTTGTGTTATTGTAATACCATTTTTACCTACTGCCCTAATAATAAAAGATAACACGAAAGCAGATCAAAAGTTTTTTTTATTTAATTCTATTTAGAACTTATTGTCTTATTTTTATTACCAAATATTCCGCTCCATCTTTTCGATTCTGATTTTGGTAAGGTAAAAGAATGAGGAATAACTGAAACTCTTTCCATCGTTGGTATTTTGGAACGAATTGCCATTTCTATTTCTATTGATAATAATTCTACATCCGTTAATGGTTTGTTACCGTCAACTTCCATATGGACCTCTGCTTGAGCGACCATTCCTGTTGACCGCAAAAGTACTGATCTAACTTTAATCTGTTCATGTTTAAACCTTTCTTCAACGATTCTTTTAACAAGTTCTGTAACCTTCGGATTCTGCCATGCATCTACAAGAATTAATGATGATTGTTTGAGTGATATATATGAAACTGAGAAGATGTATCCAGCTATTATCATGCCTCCAATAGCGTCCATTTGTAAAAAGCCAAATTGGGTCGCAATTAATATGCTAAAAAAACCAATTACCGAAGCTGATCCATCTTTTATTGAATTCTTGGCGTCAGTTTTTAGCGAGAGTAGATCATACTTGTTTGCAATAAGTCGCATTTGGAATGCCCTATGTAGAGATATAGCTGCAGCAGCTGCTAAAACAACCATGGTCAGAATAGGTTGATTAATCTCTCGTGGATTTACTAATGCATCATAAGAATGGTATAATATAATAGAACCTATAATAACCATTCCAATTGCAGCCATCAATGCTGCAAAACTTTCAACCTTGCGGTAACCAAAATGAAATTTTTTATCTGCAGGACGATGGGCAATGCGAAGACCTAATAATACAATAAATGAAATCATGGCATCTGATAGCGAGTCTATGCCGTCAGCAGTAGCCACGACACTGCCACTGAAATGTCCCATAATGAGCTCAATAATTCCAATGCCAATTAATGTTATAACAGATATCCTGGCAATCTTTTGACCTGCTAAAATCCCTTCGTTTATTAGATTAGGTGAAGTTTTTCTTGCAATCTCAGAATCAGATCTATTTAGAATGTTAGGATTTTTGGCGTCTGTATCATCCATTTTTTTTAGCTTATTGACCTTTATCAGATATGATATTTAAACTCATTCTATTTCTATTTTAAATTAAATATCCATACAATAAACGTGATTTTTGTCTAATAATAATTACAATACCAAGCATTCATTTGAGATTTTATAATTAGTAATCAATGAAAACTCACATACTTTGTAGAGCTCAATGAATATATCATTTTTATAATCACGAGAATAGGAATGATAACTATTGATGAATGTTGCTATAACTGTTACTCAATGGTTTGCTTGTTTATCTAATATTGACATTGCTCTGGAGAATCATTAACAATAAATAGACTAGTATAATTGCTCAAACATGATTAAATAATCATCTAACTATGCTGAGGAAGGAAATATTAATAGTTCTTGTTGCACTCTATGGATTATGAGTAAGATATCTACTACAATTTTCCTAACAGCACTAGCAGTTGGACTTAGTTGTCTATCTATCGGCTCTACAGCAATCTTTGCGCAAACTGCCACATCAATCTCGATAGTTCCGGGATCTTCAGCTCCTACTAATGCAAAGTTCTATGATCCATCGCCAGCCAATATAGCAGTTGGTACTACTGTCACATGGACAAACATGGATTCTACCTTACACACCGTATATTCAGGATCACCGGACGACGCAAGTAGTAGCGGCAAATCATTTCAATCTACATATATGGCTAAAGGGCAAACCTTTCAACATACATTTGATACTGCGGGAACTTTTAACTACTATTGTACTTTGCATCCATTCATGATGGGACAGATAGTAGTAAGTTAAATGAAAGCGCACATCATTTTTTACTTTTTCTCTCTCACGATGGTCAGCCCTATATGCGATTTATCGCCAGTTATATTAGTATTAGACTTGAAGATTAGCATATATCAATTATATTCTCCGGCAATCTTATAGTATACATCAGCATATTTTTGAATAGGAAATGCCTTACTAATCAATGTAAGCAAGAAGCGATCAATTCTAGTCTACATAGCCCGGAGCATATATTGAAAATGATAATCTCAACCTTTTGAATCCAAACAGGACATATAATTAGTAAATTATGATAAAAATAATTTGCTTATAATTAAATTAGCTGTCCAATCGAATTATAAAAAATTGTACAAATTTAATTTATGAAATTAGCAATATATTTCATAAGCCAATAAAACATTATGAAATCACCGAGATCATTATAATGAAATTACTTATGGATCAAAATTTTATGCGAGAAGTATTATATTATGATGAATAGTCTCTTTGACAACTGTCATTATTGGCTATATTAAATTAAAAAATAATAAAGAGGCTTACCGCAGTATTTCCCATCAGATCTACTTTGTTGCTGTTGTACTATTCGGATCAGTAGTAGTCTGTTCTTTTTGCAGATCTGCTAATCCCGTGGTCTGATCAGTCACATCTGAAGAATTTGCGAGTAATTCGGGATTGCCCTGAGTGAGACTTTCTATTTCACTAGAAGTTTCAACGCCAGATTGATTGCCTGTTGTATTCTGAGCTGCTCCTGTGGTATTACCAGCCGCATTAGACGTTGTATTCGATTGTGCAAGTGCTGATCCGAGTGATCCTGTTGATACTAACATGATTCCTAAAGCCATAGTGAAAGTAACGGCTGTACATAAGTATTTCATCGAGAGTCAGATGTGCTACAATTGACTTAACACTTTCTGCTCTAAAATATGAAGTTTGAATATCCATTCTTGATAGAAAAGAATAATCGATTATAATGCTAAACTTCTGTTAATTGACTTTTTGATGTTTACTAGTCCGGAATGGACATATATAAACACGTTAATATAAGAAAAAAATGAGTAAAAGATGAATTATAAAGAGTAAGTCTAAAATAGTAACTATGTTATTAAAGTCTACTAAATCAGCAAATACTATGTTTTTTTTAGGTTAGACGTATCTTTTGGTGTCGTATGAATTATCTGATTGCAGTACTGTTTATCAAAAGTGTCCATTTTTCCTTGCAATTTTGCCAGGAGTATTTCTATGAATTCATTTTTTTCTTACATATCCTAATCATTGTCATATTCTGCCTATTTCTTATGTCCTGTAAACTTTGATTTGAATCTAGGGAAGGTAACTTTTTTTGCTTCTCATCAGATAAAGAATGATGTTACACAAGGCTAGCAACCCTAAATTGCTATCGCTAAATACACGTACATCTCAATTTTCGCTGGTCGGCACCGATGATTATGATGCCATTCAATAAATGACGATATTATTATAAATCTGAACCTTTTATGAATTGCATACATAATCAAGTATGGATGAAACAACATTTCTTGAAGGCTTTAAATAAACCAAATACAACATACTACTAAGATTATATTACATATGTCGAATACTCCATACTGAATGAAGAAAACTTAAGCGATAAAAACAAGGGCTTATTCCATTGTCATTTATTCAATGAACTATTGAGGTTATCGACTGGTATTATTTAAAAGCGTCGTTAATAACTGATTAAAGATGTAACTCTTTTTAATCTTTGTGTACTGTAAACTACATGGCAAAATCAACAACAAAGGATCAAACAACTAAGCTAGAAAACTCTACCTTTAATATCCTGATAGCCCTTGGAAAAGAAGCTCAATTTTTGTATTCAACTATTGATACCTATATAAGCGATGCTCAAAAAGACAACAATTCTGAACTCGAAAATACGTGGAATACTATAAAAGAAGATAGAAAAAGACATATGGATATGCTAAGAAAAGCTTTAGAAAAAGAAGCAAAAGAAGAAAAGTTAAGTCACTAGTGAATAGACTCATTAATAAATGAAATGCATGTCTTGCAATATGTGTGAATTCAGCCAAATGTTTCATTTTTTCTTAAATTATTTGTTAGGAATGTGACTAAACTTATCACACCTTTTCGATAATAAAAAACTGTAGAATGAATAATCAAATCATGGAATGATCTAAGAATATATATTTTTGCCTTTTACTATATTGATTATGCTATTACCAAAACATTGCTGCGTTAGAGTAAACGGCAAGGATTGTTATATGTCATCCTCTTATGTTGTTTCTATAGCATCTCTAACTGAAGACTATATGATTGGAGTAGTATGCAACGATCATAGGGATGGATTAGAAGAACGACTTAAAGTTATGCAATCGACAGGCAATGTCCCTGCTGGCGATATAAAAATTCAGCCCGTTAAAATTGTGTCAACAGATTGTATAAGGGGTACCGATGATGATTACTATGAGGTATCTTCAAAGCGAGATACTACTTGTGTCAAGAAAGATGTTTGAATTGATTCCATAAAAATGATAACCTTAGTTGAGATATCTGAATAAAGAATACTTCACATATAAAAAATAAAAACGCAAGAACTAAATTGTCCCGATCTATTCTTATTTAATATTAATAATAGTTTGGGCTGTTTTATTATAAAACGTCATTTGTTCACATTTTTTTCAAATGAGGATTTACAACATATAATGGTTCTATACCTTTTAATACATTGAGCAAATTTTCAGCTGCCACTCTAGCCATTTTAGAGCGAACCTGATATGTCGCACTACCGATATGCGGTAGAATTATTACATTCTTCATTCTCAGTAGGGGATTAGAAAAAGATATTGGTTCTTTTTCATAGACATCAAGGGCTGCGCCTGAGATCCATTTATTTTTCAATGCTTTTATTAAATCTCTCTCGTAGATGATTTGGCCCCTTGAAGTATTAATTAAGAATGCTGTTTTTTTCATTTTTCTAAAATTTACCTCGTTAAAAAAATGAAAACTATCTTTGTTTAGAGTTGCATGTATTGATAGAAAATCGCTTTCTTTTAGAAGCCTATTTATATCAACATAATTTGCTATAGGATGATTTAGTTGATGAACTACGCGGTTTCGGTTATAATATAATATCTTCATATTGAATCCCGTAGCTCGCCTTGCCACAGCGGCACCTATGCTGCCTAATCCAAATATCCCTAAGGTCATGCCGTTCACATCTGATCCTAAAAATAAGTTAGGCGTCCATCCAAATTTCCAATGTTTTTTTCTAACAAATTTATCTGCTTCAACAACTCTCCGTGCTGTCGAAAGAATAAGGGCAAATGTTAGATCAGCAGTGGCTTCGGCAAGGATATCTGATGTAAACGTAACATATATACCTCTTCTGTTTGCTTCTTCTATATCTATATGATCATAGCCTGTGCTATATGAGCTGATTACTTTGAGATTTGACCCGGCTGCATCCATAACTTCTCCGTCTATTCTATCCGATAATGTACACAGAATTGCATCCATATTGCGTATATTAGTAATAATCTCTTTTTTTGTAGGAGGACTTGGTTTTTTATTTACCACTATATCACATTCTTTTGACAAGATTGAAAGTGCTGGCTCAGGTATGGTTCTGGTTAGATAGACCTTTTTTTTCATCGACCCGCGCTTATACTATATCTTGCTAATCAATTTATATGCTGCATACCATCACATTCTGTTTTTGGATAGTCTATGATCATAGACCATTTTAACATTTGATTTTTGCAACTACGTCTATAACGATGTTAAACTAATTAGAGACATGTGTCCAGCCAAGGAACTGCCAATAGGCATGAAAAAAATCGAAAGGGTGTTTTCAGAAAATAATGAATATTCTACATCCGATCAACTTTTTAATAATATTGTAGGATATAATGACGTTAAAAAATTATTTAGAATGTCATTCTCTGCCGAAAAGCCCGTGCACATTTTGCTAGTTGGACCACCTGCATCTGCTAAGACACTTTTTATGTTAGACTGCATCAAGTTAGAACGATCATTTTTTACTCTCGGTAGCCACAGCACAAAGTCAGGAATGATCGATTATCTTTTCAAACAACGTCCTAGATACTTGATCGTAGACGAGATAGAACATATGCCAATGAAAGATCAAACAGCGCTTTTGAGTTTGATGGAAACAGGAATTATAGCCGAAACAAAATATCAAAAGACTCGTAACACACAAATGAAAACATGGGTCTTTGCAACTAGCAATGGTACAGAACGTATGTTAACCCCACTGCTTTCTAGATTTATTGTATTACATTTTAAGCAATATAGATATGAGAACTTCCGTGATATCGCAGTGCATATACTTGCTCAAGAAGGAATATCATCTGAAATTGCTAGTGCGTCTGCTGATGCAGTATGGCGAAAGATGAGATCCAAAGATATAAGAGATTGTATGAAAATCGGTCGTCTTGCGAAAATCAAAGAGGATGTTGATTGGATCGCAGACACCTTAAAAACCTACAAGTAATATATACCATCATTTTTAATTAATTTACAACTATTTATCGTCTGGATAAATATTGCGACCCACAACTAGTACATGTTATTTGTCATTATTCGGAGAGAAAGTATGTAACATGATTTCTATCAGAAGTAAACATATTATGGAATTTGTTGACCCTACCACAAAATGGATGATCTGAACGTCATTATGATAGTATTTCTTTCAACTGTCCCAAGAACTAATCTTTCAAGGAGGGCCCCTTTATTGTTTTGATTATGATTTCTTGTTTTTGTTTTATCTGATTAATATATATATTTGCTGATGAATATCCATAATTTGAACCACTCTTGATCTGGTATTTCGGTACTAATAATAACGCATTGTTTATTTTACTTATAGATATCTTCAGAATAAATTATGGACCCATTGGATAAAGCAATTCTTGCTTCAGTATATGTAAGCACATTGGAGCCTCAGGTATCATCATATGATAGAATCAAGGATAGATTACCGATAGGAAAGGAATTGTACAGATCAAAAGTTGAGCAACTTTCAGAACGCGGTTTTATAGAAAAAAACGATAACTCTAAACTCAGTTTCATTGGAAGAGATGTTTTGAAGGTTGTTTTAGTTGGTGGCGTATTTGATTTAATTCATCCAGGTCACATTCATACATTGAAAGCGGCGAAAGCACAAGGTGATGTGCTTGTAGTAGTGGTTGCAAGAACATCTACTGCGTTAAATATAAAAAAAGATCGAAGAATATATCACAATGAAGTATTGCGAAAGGAGCTTGTATCATCTTTAAATTTAGTAGATCTTGCTGTTATAGGAAAGGAGGGAACACTCTACGATACCGTAGAATATGTCAAGCCCAATATTATTGCACTAGGTTATGATCAAGCTCATAGCGAAAAAGATATCGCAGAAAATTGTCAAAATAGAAATCTGAATATTAGAGTTATAAGACTAAATACGCCAATTCCCAAAACAAAAAGTTCAAAAATTAAAGATGAGTTAGGTGAGTCTTTTTATAGAATTTGAGATTTAGCGTTATTGATGTATACTTTAAGGCTAATCGGGTCCCCATTTTGAACCCCGAGAGATTCCTTAATAGAATAGGGTGCAATAACCTCTAACATACTATCATCATAATGCGTTCTTTCTAATAGAATTATAGCAGCGTTCTTTATTGCATTATTATTAATGAAAGCCAAATAACATTTAGCCCATCCGTAGGTACGAGTACTGTCCCTAAAACCTTCTATGAAAATAGAAGGAAAATTACTTAACTCCCGTCTCGCATTCCTATATACTTGGTCTACAAGTTTAACATTTAGTGTGCCTGGATACGGAATGTAACCGAGCTTATCCTTGAATTGTTTGCGATAGCCATCCAACGACATATAGTATGCACCCTCGCCCATTCCAGAAATAATATTGCCTTTGAAAGCAATTGTATCAGCGCCAGTTTCAATAGCAGACTTAATAGTAGATAATAAATTATCAATCTCAAAAAAACCTTTATCTGTAATTCTAACCCGATATTTTTGGCCATTTCTAAGGCGTTGAATATAGCCTACATTTTCCAGCTCCAAAAGATGCTTGGAAGCAGCTTGTTGTGATCTCTTTATTGCTTTAGCTAGATCTGTTGTAGTGACCTCGACAAAATCATGACGGCCTCCTAATCTCAAAACCTGTATTATAGTAAGTATATGCTGTAACTTTAGATCTACCATTCTCTTTAGTTGGTGATTCCCATGTCCCCAAAAGTTCGAACTCTAATGTCAGTAGACTTTTTAATCTCGCCCGTTCTATGGCCTATTATATATTCAATTCCAACTTTATCTGCTGCTTCAACCAATCTCTGTGTGACAATACCGTCAAGTACCAAGAGCTTAGCTCCTTCTGTGCTATCAAGTTTCTTCACCACATCTGAAACTGGTATCTTGAGGAGTGTCTTCAATGAACTATCCAATATTATTGCCTCTAGGGTTTCGTTGATCTGCGGATAAACTTCTCTCACAACTGAAAGAATCTCGGGTATGTCTTTATGTTCATTCGCGCTGGCTATAGCATGGATCTCCTGCTGCTCGTCTCTGTCAAATTGAGTCTGTTTCTCATGTTTCTGCGTTTGTCTATGGTCTGACTGTGTTTGCGGAAGTGAATGGGAATGTTGTCCATTAGCAGATACAAAAGGTATAGCTTCCTTTAAAATGTCTGCAATTTCAAGAGGAGTGCATTCTTCAACTTCTCTACCAGAAGGAGCTCTTAAGACCTTATCTATTTGTACCAGTCCTTGCAACTCTTTTAGTATTAAATCGCCAGCTCTATCCCCATCTAAAAATGCAATAACTTTTTTGCCTTCTGTCAATCTAGTGACGGTCTCATCTATTTTGGCACCCTCAATAGCAATTGCATTATCAAAGCCCGCTCGTAAGAGATTGATAACGTCGGCCCTGCCTTCAACTAGTATTATCCAATCAGAATCAAACACGCCCGTACCACATGCAAGCTGTGCTTTACCAAATGCAGTAAGTTTGCCTGGTTTGGTCGCGTCATAAACATCTTTGAGCATTTCTTCTCCTTCACTGATTGTCTTTGTTGCCCATTCTTGCACAATCTTTTTGGCACGGTCAACAATGACCTTTTTCTTTATTGCTCGAATGTCATCGATACCAACCAAAGCAAATTTGGCTTGAAATGGTCCTACTTTGTCGATACTTTCAATTGCTGCAGCAATTAATGCCGCAGTTGAAATATCTGTACTCATAGGAATTAATGCATCTCCTTTTGCCATATTCGGTTTTGTATCTACATTAACTTCTATTCTACCGACTTTGGAAACTTTCTGCAATTCGTTTAAATTCATTTCAGGTCCTAAAAGACCTTCCGTCTGTCCAAAAATGGCACCTATGATATCGGCCTTTTCAACCAACCCATCAACTTCGAATCTTAATTTAACGTGATACTTGACAATACCTGTGCTAGGCAAACCCATAACCTCATATTACTATTAAGTAAATTAAAGTGGTCTGGCTTGAATATAAGTGCTTTGACGTATCATACTCGGATGAATTAAGTAAATAGGAGTTTCTGCGCCGCTTTTACTAAACGCATAATTTAGCGTAATTTCATATGTAAAAATAAAGATCTTTTCGTGAGCCAGTAATCCCTGACAAATGAGGTGCGTAGGTTATGAGGTCTTCTACATGTCTGACCTTTCCATTAGTAATTTTTGCCAAGGCTCTTTTATAGAATAAAGTGACATTATTTCCTTTACACTGAAGTCGAGTCACTAACTTGCTGGTTAATTGTTTACCTGTTTTGTCCATATCAAGGAGAAGAATTATTTTCTTTCTACTTAGATGGTAATTATCAACAAAATCTGTTATGCCTCTAAAATGATGGAATACAGTTAGATTACCATTAAATCCTACACGACAGAGGGCCGCTACATCTCTCTTTCCTTCGACAACTATGACTGAACCATTCTGGGATTCCTCGTTAAGCATGTCAATATATTCACGTAGATGGTCAATTGTATCGCTGTCTATTGAACGATAACCCATTGTTGAAATAATATCAAGATAACTAGATTTAATCATTATTGTTGCCTATTTAATAAGCAATATTATAATACATTGGTAATAAAGATAAGATAAAGGATGAACAGGATTAGTATTATTGATGAATAGAATTTTATAATAAACCACTATGACCTAGTGTTTTGCATTAACGATATTCTCAGTTGAGAGTCTTTTAAACAGCGTTAAAGTACGGCTTTGTTATTTTGCAATTTCTTATTGGATCAGTCCGAGGATGTATTATTTGCCGAAAGCACTCAATTTCTTTTTTAAATTCTAATAGAAGAAGGACCAATTAAACATTTAATTCTAGTTGGATTCAATAAACAACAACAATGACGTTATCTAGCATGATAATGAATATCGGTGGATCGGAATGGGCGATCATAATAATTTTAGGTCTTATCTTAGTATTTGGACCAAAGAAATTACCAGAACTTTCCAGAACATTTGGAAAAGCATCAGGGGAATATGAAAAAGCAAGAGAGTTATTCAGAATGGAGCAGGAAAATATGAGAAAACATACTGATCAGAACACATATCTTATGGGGCCAAAAATCTTGGGACCAGTTACATCAGAACGAGAAAAACTCGAGGAAATAGCTAAATCACTTGGCATAGACTATGTAGGCAAGACTGATGAGCAGTTACGTTTTCAGATTACAGAGAAAATACATCACTAGTACTCGTGGAAGTCGCGTAGATATAAAAAGAACATTCAGTCGAATTTTGAAATTTGTTACTTATCCGTTACCTACCTCTTTTTACCTTGTAAAAAATCATTAGTAGTATATTCAACACTTAAATATATCCCGATTTCCAACCATTGTAATGTCTGTTTCTAGTAGTAGTCATGCATTAATAAATCCATTTGAGATAGCCTTGAAACAACTTGCCGAAGCTGCTAAACTGATAGACCTAGATAGCGGTATGCATGAGGTTATAGCACATCCAAAAAGGGTTCTTACTATTGCGATTCCTACTAGAATGGATAGTGGCGAGATCAAAGTCTTTACTGGCTTTAGATCACAGCATAATGATGCTCGTGGACCTTTCAAAGGAGGTATCAGATATCATCCCCAAGTAAGTGTTGATGAAGTCAAGGCGCTATCTATGTGGATGACTTGGAAGTGTGCGATCGCAGACCTACCGTATGGAGGAGGTAAGGGCGGTATTATTTGCAATCCAAAGGAGATGTCTGAAGGCGAACTTGAGCGTATGACAAGACGTTATGCTTATGGAATTTCCGATATTATTGGACCACATGTGGATATTCCTGCTCCCGACGTTTACACCGGTGGAAAAGAAATGGCATGGATTATGGATACATATTCTGCACTAAAGGGGAATTTTGTCCAGCCAGAACTTATTACAGGCAAGCCTCTTGCAATTGGAGGTTCTCTTGGCAGGAATGAGGCGACCGGCCGAGGCTTGTCTTTTGCTATACGAGAGGCTGTCAAAAAACAGCAAATTAACATGAATACTGCTACAATAGTTGTACAGGGTTTCGGTAATGCTGGTCAATTTGCTGCTCAGCTTGTAGAAGAGCAGGGTGCAAAAATCATAGGTGTATCGGATTCACAGGGAGGAGTTTATAACAAAAATGGTATCCAAGTAGGTGCTCTGAGAAGACATAAAGAAAAGAAGGGTTCAGTCGTAGGTTTTCCGGGAACCAAATCCATCAGTAATGAGGATTTACTAGAGCAAGAATGTACAATATTGATACCAGCTGCTCTCGAAAGTCAAATTACCAAGAAGAATGCTGGAAAAATCAATACAAAAATAATTGCAGAAGCAGCGAATGGTCCTACTACTACTGAGGCTGACGAGATTTTATACAAGAATAATATATTAGTAATTCCAGATATCCTAGCCAATGGAGGAGGTGTTACAGTTTCCTATTTTGAATGGCTACAGAACCTAAGGAGAGAATATTGGTCTGAGAATGAGGTAAATGAAAGGCTTGATAGAAACATTACAAAGGCATTCAGCGATGTCTTTAATGTATATGAGAAATATAATGTCAATATGAGAAAAGCAAGCACAATATTAGCCGTGAATAGAGTTGTCGAAGCGATAAAAATTAGAGGATTATGGCCTTAATTATTCGCTATCAAGTTAAATAACAAAGAAGAGGACTAGAACAAGAAGGAGGTAAAAAGGACA
>Ga0126310_10000010_pt1 | contig 52135 bp, 45 predicted proteins | sample Plot60_FD_92540 | JGI IMG/M metagenome (GOLD analysis project Ga0126310, IMG submission 92540) | Serpentine soil microbial communities from UC McLaughlin Reserve, CA, USA - Plot60 | ecosystem: Environmental > Terrestrial > Soil > Grasslands | place: USA: UC McLaughlin Reserve, Lake County... | reverse complement strand
AAAGATGTGGGCTGAAAATAATGCTGATGGAGATAAAGGAGCTACATTTAGTTTTAGCATTCCAATCATAAATCAATAACATAAACTTGGTAATAGAATCTTATAGCCAGAATCAAATTGTTATCCGGTATATCTGCGTATTATTATGCAGTGTAAAATAATCTGGGACTACTATTAATTAGATGATCATAATGACCTCGACTATCTGAATACTTATTGGTTCCTCTCATCATTATAATAGAATGCATAAGATAGATTTGATTCGCAATATTCCGATGATATTCTTATATACATAGAGCGATTGATAATTGTAATATAATGGTTTCGAAAACTAGTCTTTTATTTTTATTTGCTATAATAGGGCTTGGTTGGTGTCTACAATTATCTAGTGATATCTCTCCATCATACGAACAAGAACAACAACAATATTCCTTTCTGACGAAATGGGGAACAACCGGCATTAGCTTTGGCAAATTCTCACAGCCATTAGAAATAGCAATAGATTTGGAAGGAAATGTTTACGTTACGGATTTTACCAGCGTGGCTAATAAGGTACAAAAGTTTACTAATAATGGTACGTTTATTACATCGTGGGGCACTCTTGGATTTGGAAATGGACGCTTTTCTAATCCCGCTGGCATCGATGTAGATTCTTCTAACAGTGTATATATTGCTGATTTTGGGAGTCCAGATACAGCAATACAAAAGTTTACTAATAATGGTACGTTTATTACATCGTGGGGCTCCACGGGTTTGGCAGATGGACAATTTATAAATCCTGGTGGTTTGACTGTAGATTCTGCTGGAAATATTTATGTAGGTGATTTTGGCGAAAATAACCGCGTACAAAAGTTTGATAGCAATGGTAATTTTATAACAAAATGGGGAACGCCAGGTTCAGGTGATGGTCAGTTCATAACCCCTACAGCCCTCGCAGCGGATACGTCTAATCATATATATGTTGTAGATCTTGGCAATAACCGCGTACAAAAGTTTGATAGCAATGGTAATTTTATAACAAAATGGGGAACGCCAGGTTCAGGTGATGGTCAGTTCACTAATCCTGCTGGTATAGCAGTAGATCGTTCAGGTAATATGTACATCGCTGATAGAGATAACAATCGTGTACAAAAGTTTGATAGCAATGGTAATTTTATAACAAAATGGGGCTCGAGGGGCGCCAACGATGGACAGTTGATAGATCCAACTGCTCTAACTGTGGATTCTTCAGGCAACATATACGTAGTCGATCAAGGAAACAGTCGTATCCAAGTTTTTGGTCCTTCCTAGATCTATTTAAGATAATGGCCTGAATTAATCAGTTTATATGAATCTTTCGTAGTTAGCAATATCAGAACGATTTTATACAGCATTGTGCTTACAATATTATACAATCTAATATACTACTATATCGCTTATCTACAATATATTAGCTACTTCTAATAGCCTGAATGAATATTACAATATTTTAATAATCTCCCAAAAGATAAAACGTCAGAAATCTCCAAAACCTCCACCGTCAAATCCTCCAAAGTCTCCTCCAGTATCATAATCCGCTTCTCCTGTCTGACTGCTGTCTTCACCACCACCACCCTCAGCACCACCATCATCTGTCTCAGCTGCTCCTCCTTCTCCACTCTCTGCAGCCATTTGGCTTTCCATCGGATTCAATGCCATACCCATCATAGACATCATAGATGTGAAGAATAAAATATCCATAATCCCCGAAAATAACATAAAGGGCATCCATGTTCTATTAGAATCCATAAACGTTTGCAGCTGAGTAGTATTGCCATTATTGTGCCATTCTCTTAACTGCTTCGTTTGTTCTTGTAATTCTTGCTTCTTTGAATTTAGTACTCTCACACCAGTCTCAGTAACCTTAACCTCTACTTTTTTTCCTCCAAAGAATCTTCTTTTCTTTTCTTCCTTGATTATTAACCTCTGAGACGATAGATCATTTACAATAAGATCAACTTCCTCTCTTGGCAATCTCGTAGTTTTAACTAAATTATCGATATCTTTAGCGCCTTTTGATATCGCATCCAACACTATAAAATGATTAGGATTATTATTCTTATCACCAAATCTTGTTTTTGAAGGGTCACCGGTCATGATAATTATTATTATACTAATTATTATTAATATTTAAGTTAGAGTATCATTTGTCATTTCTGAACATCATTTCTCCACTTATCATATATTAAAAAAATAAAAGTATATTGTACCTAGTTAAAAAAGTAGATAAGGGTATGTATCTTTTCCTTTTGTAAGTTGAATGATCGTAGAGATTCCTTAATAAGCTCACAAGAACGCTCCTGGAAAATGTTTAGAGGAAATCCAATGCGAACAGGAATAAGCCGTTCCTCATTAGCCCGAAAACCTTCACTTCAATGGCTGATTGATTTGGGACCAATAGTAGGTTCTCCGGTTTTTGATAATAGCATTCTTTACGTTCCAACAGTTACTGGAAGGATATTTGCTTTAAACGTTTATAAAAGAAGAATAAATTATCATATCAGTATAGGTAGCCCTATAATCTCCTCACCATTACTTCACCAAGATATATTAATAGCCGCAACATTCGATTCCTGGATTAACCAAACAATCGTTCTTGGAAAAAATTTAGTCTTTGCATTAGATACAAGGACTGGAAACAAAATATGGAATTTTGAAATTCATGGTGATGTATTTTCGTCTCCATGCGTGGTCGGTGATATGATAGTTGTAGGCTCATTAGACAGACGTATATATGCAATTGATATGAAAGGAAACCCTAGATGGACATTTGAAACTCAAGGTGAGATTTGGTCTTCGCCTTCATTTAATGGTGATAAGATCTTTGTAGGTTCAGATGATGGTTTTCTTTATTGTTTAGAGTTAGATGGCTCCTTGCAGTGGAAAACACAATTAAATGCTAAAATTCGATCTTCCTCTCCATGCTTATCATCTGATGGTTTGATATTCATAGGAACCCACGCTGGTGGAATGTACTGTTTATACCAGCATGATGGATTAATAAAATGGAACAAAGAAATCTCTAAGCCTATTTTGGCATCATGCGCAGTATTAAAAGATAGAGTATTTTTCGCTTCGTCAGACAAGAAAATATACAGTCTTTATTGTAACAATGGATCGAGACTGTGGGAATTCGAAACAGGTGATAGGATTTGGTCTTCGCCTGTAATAATAGAAAATAATGAAGTGATGTTTTTTGGTTGTCTTGATTCACATATATATGGACTCGATAGTAGCAATGGGAATCAACTTTGGAAATTCCCCACTATGAATATAATAGACTCTTCACCATGCATTGCCAGTAATATGCTATTTATTGGATCACGTGACGGGTTGTTATATTTATTTGGCTTGCAAACACCGGTTTCCTATATCACATAAAAGAGTTTTTAAATCTTTTAATCTATACATTGAAAGTATAATATTGACTATCTAATAGAACAAAAATATTTCATCTTTTCCAACTAGTTCTAGCATTTTTCTTCTGCCTGTCTCAAATCCTGTGCTCTATTCATACGTATCAGCAAATTAAAGTCTGCAGAGTTAAAATTTTACTTACACTGATATTATAGTAGCGGAGTATAATCAGCATATACTCATATTTGCTGGTCTTGATCGGCTTACCCAACATTGTTATTTCTTCAGTTCTATCTATATGTGTCCTCGATTTTGCTTTAAAATAAATTGTCGAGTAGTTCAGCTTCAATTATATACATGTCCAAAGATTCACGAACTAAAATATCCGATATTTACCTTCTTTATACAATAAGCACAGTTTTCGAGAATTAATTTATGAAGACGAATTTAATACACGTGGAGCTAGTATAACAAAATTTTTTTTGCTCTGAACGGCTTCATCCTAATTGTTTTAAGATCTTCTTTTTTTACTGAGCTAGATATGAAAACAAAATAAATTTCAAATCTACTTTCTGTTAAGCCGGTTTTATCGCGTATCATGCGATATTTAAATTTGTGCCTTGTTGTTTTTTGCTGTCCACATTTATAGATTCTTTAAGCAATTATGTTCTCCATTATAGCTACTTTTTTTAGAGGACAAAAAAGGCTCATCTGATACTGTTCTATGATGTGGTAACAAGTACAATACAAAAGCTAGTTCCTTCTTGGTACTCGGGTTGATTAATTAATGCTTACACAAAATAAATTAAACAAAACGTTTATTTTTCATCACTTCAGGTCTAAGGCTAATGTCTAATTCTGCCATGAGGAGTTTCTTGATAGTATTATAGTCGAATTGCACTCCCAAAATATTTTTAAAATCTGGCTCTTTTGCTAGACGAATAAAGTTCTGAAGTTTTCCTGAGAAGCGATATCATTTTAGAACTAAAACGTAATGAACATATTATACTATTGTTGTTAGTGGTATTATTATTGTGGAACGTGCCAATATCACTGGAGTAGGGTGGAGTTTAAAATTTAAAATTAAGGCAGCAGGAGTCCCTATATTTATAAACGGCACGATTATTGCTGGTGCAAATTATCCTCTAATGATGCAGCCGGATCTTATAAAAAAATCAATGATATACTATCGTTGTTGAGGCTATGCAGGAGGCAGTTATCATAAAACCCATGTTAACATCTCCAAACAAGCTAATGGCTGCCTGAAAGTTTTACAGTATCCAGGTATTGATCGTGAACACATCATAGGCCACTCTATGTAGGTGCTATTGCTTTGCAACTTGCTATCTATTATTCTAACTCTGTGCATTCAATTTCTGTTCTTGAACCAGTCTTGACAGGATATAATCCATGAGGCAATAATGAAGTAATACAAAAGTCTACGACTTTGATACAAATATGTTATAAACGAAATAGGCTTGAAGATAAAGGTAATTTCATGAAGATGACAATTGCTTTAGATTATAGTGATCTGATTGAAATAATGTTGCCGGCTAATGGATTTGATCTAGCAGTAATAGATAGAAAGACTTACTTTATGATGAAATTCGAGCAATGAAATCATGGACGTTGAAGTCTGAAGAAATGAAGAATATCAATCAAAACCAGTTCTTTACGTAAGGGGCTCTGATGGTGGACATAGGAGCATAGTCAGAGAGGAAATAGTCTTGAAATTACTTGTATACACAAAGGTATTAGTATAGATAAAGCAAAGCACATGATTCAGATTATGAACCTTGAAGATTTAGGAGAAGGCTTGGCTAATTTCTTTGCCAATCATGCTATCTAATGAGGTTTATATAATTAATCATTTATTCTAGTTTTTGCATTGTTTTGGTGTTATTACTTAATAACTGATTTGCAGATATTTTCTGTTATTGTACCTCAATACGGACAAGGTATATTATTACATATGTCACTATTTCTTTATAATATCAAAAACACGAATAGATATTATTGCATCCTCATTATTATATTATTCATTTATTATCTAATCGATAGAGGGATATTAATATACTATTATATAGGAAAATTACTATGAATGTCAATGTTCGCCAAACATAACGAATTAGGTTTCCTTTAATAGATCTTTGTATGTTACTATACCGACCATTATTCCTTTGTTATCTATAACAGGAAGCCTGCTAATATTCTTTAGTCGCATGGTTTCTATTGCATCTCTTATTAGACTGTTTGGTCTTATTGTAACTAAGGGGGTACTCATTATCTGTCGTATTGGTGCTTGAACTATAAATAACTCTGATGAACCTATTTGACGTACAATATCTCTCTCTGTTATAATGCCTATTGGATTGATACCATCAACTGTTCTTTTTACAACAACTATGCTTCCAATTTGATTTTCATACATAGATTTACAGACTGTTTGAATCGTTTCTTCTTCAGTAGCTGTTTTCACATTTGTAGACATAATGGTAGAAACTGGCTCTGATTCTTTACTCATATAGTTATTCTATCGTGAACTAATTAAAACTCTTGTTAACCATTTATGAATATATCAATCAAATCCATAATACGCTAAGAAGAGATTATCTAAGGAATCAACTAAGTTACTATACAATAATTTACATGAGATAACTACATTATCCTATTAATCGATTTGGTTACTTTTACACTTAAAGTTATCTATAATGTCGTGATTACCATTATTAACACCATCTGAATAAAAGAATAGTATCAAGCAGAATATGACTGTTGTAAGACGTTGATATTTTAAATCTCTGAATTTGATAATTACAAGATAAAAAAATGGCATGGTCCTAATCATTATGAATCGGTGTTAATACCGAGTTTTGGCAAACGACGGGTTGAACGAGTAATAAAGATTCCTTTTATTCATTGTACTTCTATGGTGTGATGATTGCTGTTGAATAATTTATTATAAGGCAGATAGATAAATACAAAAAAGTCAGATTAATGAAGAATATTGTAGTTGCAAATTTAGTTAAATCTATGTTGGAGGAATTAGTATCAAGCCTTGAAGGAAAAAATATTATTACCATCCAATGGAAACGTCAGACTATCAGTGGATTGTGAATCAAATTTGACATGATTATAGATCTCGATTAAGTTCTAAATAGGTATTAATTGATAGCTAGTAGTGTTGGTTAGATGAAAGTAAACTAAGTTTGGATCTACCTTGCCAGTCAGGTTATCATATAGGAAATTAACTGCGCATGGCTTATCCCTTTAATAGTATAAATGACTTAAATATCATAGATCAATGCAGGAATCGTATCCAGCGATTAATGATTTTGTATTAACATGTAATAGCAGCCCTAGAACAAATAAACATGTCAAAATTACCTCAGCTTAAGGCAGAGTGTTATTATTGTAAAAGTATTTGAATATCTAAGTTAACCTATGCCTTACTAAATCCAAGAATTGGAACTATATTTGATGCTATATACCTTGTTCTTTTAGTGAACTATAATTAGTCAAACTTATAATGATTAATGGTCTTACTTGTTCCTTCCCCTTACACTATGTCAGACATTTAGGATCCTCAAAATCTTAATTCCTTATCTAATCAATTGTTAGACAAGGTTATCTTCAATGAATGAATTTTATTTTGTATGTTGTTAGGTAAATTGGAGACTGTTCTTCTGCTCATATATATTGAAGTATACTTTATCTCCAATGATTGTGCCGATATCCATACTTTCATAATCAATACCATGTTCTTCATAAGTCGATACTAGTTTCTATGTAGGCTTGCGTACAAAAAACTATATGTGTCAGATTCAATGACTTTGAGATCTTTTAGTGTATTGTTATAATCATTGGTAGTTGTAAGGTATTAATTCAAATTTTGGTTAAGACGGTAGCTGTATCTCTTATTCTATTCAAATTGTTAAATTAACTTAATGAGAGCAATATAGAACTAAATTTTTTATTTTCTCAATATCATCAATTTCTGTCAAATCAGAGATCTTATTAATTTGTTTTCTGAACACTTCGATATCTTTTTGTGAGTATCTCAATAATGGATACGGCCCTTTGGCTCCGATAATTCTTCCGTCATTATCTATCCCATTTTTATAAAGTGATAACAGGGCTTGCCCTGCTTGATGTCCTTTTACCTCTCTGCCACAGATTATCATGAGGTTTAATTTTGGATGACATAGAATAAATCGGATAATAGTGTCAATCCCCTTGTTTTCTGATAACAATCTTCCTACAATTAAAATTCTATTCATGATGTCCATTGATTTTCCTATTTCTTCTAGCAGATCTATACTTGATAATGTACAAACTGCTATTCTTTTTCCACTTCCTATATAATAGTCATGTTTAATAGGAATCAGAGATTTACATAACTTGCCCGCTGCATTATCCAATAACTCTTTACCGAGCATATTCAATACTGCTTATCATTAAATCTAGATACAATTAAGGTTAAAATGTATTCTATTTAATGAAATCGATTAATTTCACTTATCGAACTAACTTTGCCTTTTTGACTGTTTATATCCCTTTAGCCGACATATGTTTGGCCAGTAAACTGAATGTATCATTATTGAAAAGATAATATGATAATTTAAGGATATGCTAATCAATATCAAAAAGAAGATTGTATCAGTGCTGCAATGCCAAAGGAAACTATTACTTCGAGTCATTACCTATGGCCTCATATTTCATTAATAAAGATGAACAATCGTTAATTGACATACATCGTAAAGTTCCTTATTACTTTTAAAATAATAGGTAAAATATAGATCCAACAAACAAGAATAATTTATCAAAAATGGTAAAGACTTTTTGAATATATAAACAATGTAAACATTTACTATAAACGAAACTACTTTAGGCTCCAGTAAATCTCTCACGTGCTGATAGCCATTATTTATTATTGTTAAATTTGTAAAGAGTTTTGATGTAGCCTCAACCTGTTAAAGTTCATCTAACTCATACATCCTACACTTGGAATTTATATATATGACAGTTTGCAAATGATCTTTTATTGGAACATTATTCTATATTATCTATCTATATTGCACTATTGGAGTCTATTGAGATTCCACTGAATTCTCCCTCTCGACTGTATGTAATCTATTCTCCTTCTTTCCTAAAGATTTGATACATAACAAAAACTTAGATATGAATTCAAAGACTATAAATAAAGGTTATATGCATGGCAATACAAGTTGATGTTTCACGCCTTCCTAACAGCTTAAAGGAAATTATTATTAGTGCATTTGAGCACAAATCTATTTTACAAAAACAAAGCAATATCCAAAAGAATACTATTATCTTGGATGACGAGAATGATGTTCTAAGGATAAAGCAAATTTTAGAAGATACTCTTGCAAGTAATCAGGTAAATGACTACATGGTTGCTGAGAATAGTCAACAAGAAAATGAAATTGCAATTCTTAAGAAAGGAGATATCGAACAATTGGATATTTTCATATGCGTTCATTGTGGAATGTTATTTGACAGTGAGCTTCAACGAATTATACATCAGCGAATACATTACTTTTTCTAAGAAAAGGATTTGTAATTAAATTTGTAGTTGATTTTGTTAAAATTAGAAAATCCTATTGAAGTTCTATTTAAAGGAAAAATCAACATAATGAATATAAATTTATGATACTTATACTACTTATAATATTTCGACTGTCACAGAATTGATTATAAAATTTTCAGCCTCTAATTTACCCCAGCCCATAACTATGCGCTGATATTTGTTGACATATCAAGAGATTATATCATCGCAGTTCCTCAAGTTCGCTGTCGTCACGGTAATTCTTAGGATTTAATCTAAATCCTTTAGATTCCTCGAAAGGAATCTCTCTTAGTTTTAAATGGTATTCAAGTTTCTTTTTCTTCATATGCTTATCTAGCCACAAAACAAATCTCTGTTCGGTGACGTTACCCTCTTGTTTGTCAATATCCGTATACAGGTTGCGTAACTTTTCAACAAAATCTGAAGCAATGGAAATCTCAAAAAAATCCCAACCAAGAGTTTTCTTACCGTCACTATAACATCGGCACAGACTCTTCATATCGGTTCCAATTTCTAAAGAACCAATAAAGTCCATTATCTTGTGTCTTTCATTCTCGAAGTCAATACAAGATCCTGAAATAATAACCATGGAAGCTGCTTCATTGTTGTATCGTTTGGCTGGTGTTTTTCCTAAAGCATCCTCTCTTGCAAAGGAATGAACACCATTTTTTCCGGAATCTACTTTGATAGTTCTTATAGTAATTGTCTCCCCTATAGACACGCCTATGCTTTTGCTAAGATAAGGATCTACTCTGATTATCCCACCGCCTTCATCATATGGCAAAAGAGCCAAACATTTGGCTCGTATTTTTTTGTCGTTACCTATAATTTCAACGGAATCGCCTTCAGACAAACTCAATAAATTTAGAGAATCCTGATCTATACGTGCTACGCCGCGGCCGATATCGCTGGAATATGCTTCAAGAACCTTCAAAGGCAAGGGATTATACATATCACTCATTAAGCTTTATTTTACTCTTATAATATAAGTAGTTTATTCAATTTATTCTACTGGCACATTTATGAGATATATGTTTCTAGAATATCACAAGTCCGCTCTATTCCAAGATCTAGAGCATAGTTTCCCAGTCTTGGACCTCTATCTGCGTTTAAGAGCATCCTATAGAGTAGTGTAAAGAACTCCTTTGGCTCAATTTCATAAGTTCTAGCTATATTGAAGATTTTGGACTGCAGGTTCTTGGGCGCATCAGATTCCTGTTCTGATCCCAGAAAGGATTTCAAAGTTTGAATTAACTCTTTAGTAGCTTTGCCATAATTCTCTTTCATTTCTATTTCAAACTTTTCTTGTGTAACTAGCTGATCGCTTACCCAATTGGAAGCCAGTTTTATTCTTTTTTTTAAATCAGTACTGTTCTCCTTTATCATTCCGTATTTGACAAGTCTGCTATACACCTTATCGATTCTTTCTTCACTTGAGAAAAGGGCAGCCTGCTGTACGAGCATTCTGTATGATATGTGGGGTGAGGGCTGTGAGGGAGGTTTTAAATGATTAATATATTCATAAAGTCCTTTTATTTTTGTTAATTTAGCTTGGTTATTTTCTTTGATTCTATCAAAGTATATGTCTTCATAGAAGTCATACTCATCCATTAATACAGGAATATCAGAAACTCCTACATGTCTAGTACCGATGATTCGTTTGAACAATAATAGCAGAATAGATTCTGGAGTTCCGTATTTTAACCATATTTGGGGGGTGAGAACATTACCTGCTGATTTACTAATTTTTTTCCCTGCTTTATCGAGGAACATTTCATATTTTACATGTAGAGGATGAGGATAATGGAGGATTTCATCAGCCACCCAATCGTTAACGCGGACAGAATCCATGATGTCTTTACCATATGCTTCAAATCTTATATCTAACGCATTCCATCTTGCGGCAAATTCTACTTTCCAGGCTAATTTTCCATCTCCTTTGGTGATATCTGCCTGACCACTATATCCGCAACCTGTTATTTTCTTCTGGCCGATTCTAGAACCTGCACAAACATACAACACTTGCCTTTTATCAGGTAAATATTGTTCAGCTCTTGCAACATATAACCTGCCGCAACTTTCGCAGACAGGAAAATATGGCAATATTTCATTATATTTTTTTTGACCAACGTACTCAGCTATCTTCTGGCCAAGAAGATGGCTATTCCTTAATATAATATCTATTTGTTTTGCTAACATCCCTTTGTTATAGGCCTGAGCTGCACTTTGAAAATGATAGGGTATCTTGGCATTATCTAATCCTTCAAGAAGAAGGCTACTCATATGAGCTCCATATGATGTATGACATTCACCAAAGGGATCAGGAATATTAGATACTGGCATTAACAGATAATCTTCAAGCCAATTTGGTAGACCAGGTGGTACTCTTCTCAGACCATCCATATCGTCAGAATATGCAATTAATTCTGCTTTATGACCAAAATTTTCAAGTGCCAGCTTTATACCATATGCTCTTACTGCATCGCCCATACTTCCTATATGTGGTATACCCGAAGCGCCAAGACCACTTTCTACTCTTATCAAATTTATTTTTCTGGCTAATTTTCTTTCTCGATTTAATAGATTAGCAGCTACTTTATCAATCCAGGTTCCCTTTCCGATTAGCGTTTCACTCATGATTATTAAAGCACCTTCGAGACATAAGGACCATTCAAAACATAACCCATTTTTCTATAGTACTCTCTAGTTCCTACTGCACTTATTACAGATATTTTTTTTACTTCGAATTCTTCCTTTGCAATTCTTTCTGCTTCCTGCATAAGCTTGATGCCATAGCCTTGATGTTGACAAGAAATATTTTCTTGATTTTTCATACCGACATCTAACATCTGACCGTATACATGGAGCTCCCTGACGATTGCAGCACAATCAGAGTTATCTTGTCCTTTGAGCTCCTTTCTACGAGGATTAAAAATCTTACGTAACCTCAAAAAACCTAGTATGACAGAACTATCCAGATTTTCAAACGCCAAAAATACCTCTTGTCCTTTTGATGCATGGTAATCAATCCGAATAATTTTGATCTCTGCGTCTAATAGATTTCTTTTTTGCAAACCAGCCTCCCTGCACCGTATGCAATTGCATTTTAGACCTTTTTCCTTAAGCCTCTGCAATAATATTTGTCTCAGATTTCCGGTTTTTGGACCAGCTATAATATCTTTATATTCAATCTCTCTTTGAATTCTCATTATTCTAACCCAGGGTGGAACCATTTTTTTTACTTCTATTAAGACGTCGATCAAATCATTCTCGTGGTATGCTTTGTATCTTCCATTTTGATACAATTTGTGTAGAGACGTGCCTTTAAGTACAAGTGTAGGATAGATCTTCACCATGTCTGGTTTAAATGCGGGATCTTCAAATAATCTGCGAAAATCTTCAATATCTTTGTCAATCGACGAATTAGGCAATCCCGGCATCATGTGAGCAACAATCTTGTAACCGGAATCTTTCGAGATCTGAAATGACTGTCTAACATCCTCTAAGGAATGACCGCGATTAATTAGTTGGTAAATTTCTTCGCGTAATGTCTGGACACCTATTTCTATGCGAGTGACTCCAAGTTCAAGCATTAAATCAATATGCTGTGTCTTACAATAATCGGGTTTGGTTTCAACTGTCAAGCCTACACATCTGACGGCGGCAGTTTCATTATAATTAATTGCTTCTTGCAGATCAAAAGACGATCCTCTTCCATTCAGAGCATCGAAACAAGATTTTGCGAACTCCTTCTGGTATTGTACCGGCATGAAGGGAAAAGTACCCCCTACTATTACTACTTCTACCTTCCCTAGGTTATGTCCTTTAGAATGAAGCTCATTTAGCTTCGATTGAATTTGACTGTAAGGGTCATAATCAAATTTTTGAGCTGTTTTTGTCACAGGTTCTGATCCTACATAACTTAGTGGAGTATTATACTCTGTTCCTCCAGGACAATAGATACATCTTCCATGCGGACATGCAAAAGGCTTTGGCATTACCGCAATCACTACTACGCCTGAAGCTGATTTTGTTGGCCTTACCTTTAAAAGAGTACGATATTGACTTTCAGGAGGAAGGTATTTTATAATGTCTTCGTTTTTTGGTAACTTATTTAAATGGGAGTTTGAGGATATTTTTCTTATAATATTCAATATGGCTCTGGCTGAAAGATCATTACTTTGCTGAACTTCTCTAGCTATTGCATGACATGCCTGCTCGTAATTAGAAGTCAAGGTAAAACCATATTGTGTTTGCACGGACTTAAAATAGAACCAAATGTGAATATTAGTTTTTGTATATAACTATTCTAATATATAGAGTACCTGACGGCCTTTTTAGATATATATAATAGTAAATAGACAAATTTCAATTACAAATTAGAAAAGTTTGTTTGTGATCATGAAGTCAGATTCTTCTCCCGATATTTAACTATACATTGAAAGTTTATCACTATAGACATATTGAAGTCGCTCATCATTTGAAAGCATTCAATTAGGATTTGCTAAAGCTTCTGTGTCGTACTTTAATTTAAGGTAGATGCTAATCAATACTCTGCATAATCATAACTATTACACCTTTTTTCTATAGAACAGGTTTTGTAAAATATTGGACAACCTTTTATATAATCGTCATTGTTGGTCATTTTCTATGAATTTTTCTGCATGAATTAAATATATAATATGTTTTATAACCTCTCATTTCTTCCATCTAACCGAGCGACTACTTCTCCTTTTCCTTTTTGATCAACTGTTCCTATTTGTATACTGTTCATCTTATGTTTTTGAAATATTTTGGTGACCGTATCTATAGAATGCTGTGGGATGATGGCACAAAATCCTATGCCCATGTTGAAGGTCTTGTACATTTCTTTAGTATTGACGGGACCGTCTAGTTGGATCTGTTTGAAAATCCCTTCTGAGCTTGGTAAATGGTTAAGGTTAAATCTTACTTTGCTACTTAAACGTGATAATTTTGTAAAAGATCCACCTGTGATATTAGCAAACCCGTTAACTTCTATATTTTCTCCTTGCAAGATTTCCATGACAGGTTTGACATAAATTCTAGTTGGAATAAGCAACTCCTCGCCAAGAGGGCGTGATAAATGTTCTGGTTTTTCTTCTATTGAATATTTTGAAAGCAAAATTTTGCGAGCCAACGAATAACCATTTGAATGCAAACCAGTACTTTCTATCCCTAAAATTACATCACCTACTTTGATTTTATCCCCCAAAATCAGTCGAGATTTAGATGTGATCCCTAATATCATTCCTGCGAGGTCAAAAGCATTTTTTCCAGTTCCTGCTATTAAATCAGGTAATATTGCTGTTTCACCCCCTACTATTGCTGTTTCAGATTGTTTTGCCCCTTCGATAAGGCCTCTAATTATTTTATCAATGAGACTTTGATTTGAAGACCTCAATGCAATATAATCAATAAATGCGAGAGGTTGTGCGCCAACACATATGATGTCATTGGCATTCATAGCAACGCAATCTATGCCAACAGTACCAAAAGAATCCATCATTTGAGCAATAATTACTTTAGTTCCAACGCCATCAGAATGAAGAGCAAGGATGTTCGAATCTATTTCAATTAATCCCGCGTAATGTCCAAAGCCAGAAATAACATTGCCTTTTCTGAGAAATGAATGAGTTGAGGAAATTAATTCGCCAATAGACTTTTGGGAATGACGAATCTTTTTTAAATCGATTCCGACATCGCTATAAGATGTTTTTTTATCTTTCAACTCTGAATATTAGTTCCTTAATATCAACTTTATTAATGTTAGAAGAGTAAATTACAAAAGATTACATAAAGGTAATAAACCTTCTTTATAATATAGGCAAGATATGAATTTGGAAAATCTCAATGAGAACAAAAAAATTCGTGGATCGTCATTTACCAATACAGAGCAAACCTTCATTGAGCTAGCTAGTTCTCAAAGATTATCTATCCTGTTTAAGTTGAGTTTGCGGGATAATAAAATTTCTACCCTAGCAAAGGATCTGAACGTAACAATTCAGGAGGTCCATAGAAACATAAACAGATTGGTCGATGCAGGTTTGGTTCATAAAGCTGCAGAAGGTATTTTTTCTCTCACGACCTTTGGAAGGACTATCATTAAGCAGATTTCCACTTTTCACTTTCTTTCTCGAAATAAAGATTACTTTTCTGACCATACATTAGGTGATCTATCAATAAAATTCATCCAAAGGATAGGTGCTCTGAACAATTGTGATTATATATCAGGAGTAGTTGCTGTCATTGAGCTTTGGAAGCAGTTATACAATGAATCTAATGAATATATCTATGGATTGTTGCCACAGATACCCTTAGAATTAATCGAAACTGCAGTATCCAAAGTAAAAGAAAGAAGTCTCAAATTCAGATATATACTCCCACAGAAAGCAATAGTTCCAAAGAAGAGGACTGATCTATTAAGATCTAGTGGGTTCTATGAGCTCTTGAAAACTGGATTAGTTGAAAGAAAGATGATTGATGTAATACAAGTAGCAGTTGTCTTGAATGAAAAACAGAGCACTGTTATGTTCAAGAACTCAAAAGGACAGATAGATATGAATTCCATTTTTTTTAGCAAAGACACAGGTACAGATAATGGTCTATTCCATGAATGGTGTTTAGATTATTTTAGATATTGTTGGGAACATTCTAGATCTTTTGACGAAAGAAAATTAACGGAAGTCTAATTATATTAATATTATAAAGAAGTGTCAGATATGGGTTTACTGGAATAACAAAAACGTCAAAGAAGATAATTATTTAGAGAACAATAGCGGCTCAGCAACTAAACAGGAGATAGACACATTTAAACCACCGCTTTAGAAAGAAAGAAGTAGATATATACAACGAACGAATAATGAGCAAGATGGATGTCAAGATTGGGATCATGTCAACTATATAAATAACCTTTTAGATGATAGCTAATATATTATGCACAAATCTTGCAAAAGATTATGGAAATGCCAAAAGTATCAGATACTATTATTGAATTTATCTGTGAGGAAATAAAAGAACGCAAGTCAGATGGTGTTGTAATAGGGCTCAGCGGCGGGTTGGATTCTTCTGTATCCGCCATATTGGCTGTAAGAGCGTTAGGTCATCTAGGTGTGTTTGGATTAATTTTGCCAGACTCAAAAATCACTCCAAAAAACGACATAGATGATGCTACAGAACTTGCAAAGAATCTCAAGATAAAATATAGGATCATAGAAATAGGTAGTACAAAAGACCAGCTATTGAAGTGTCTTCCAAAGAACAAAGTAGCACAAGGAAATCTTGCCTCTAGGTTAAGAATGAGTATATTATATTACTATGCAGCAATAAAGAATTATCTAGTTTTAGGGACCGCTGACAAGAGTGAATTAAAACTAGGATATTATACCAAATATGGAGACGGTGCTGTGGACATTCAGCCTATTGCGGATCTTTACAAAACAGAAGTTAGAGAGTTAGCCAAGTTTTTGCGACTCTCTTCTCAAATTTTAAAAAAGAAAAGTAGTCCTCGGATTTGGAAGTCCCAAACAGCAGAAGACGAAATTGGAATATCTTACGAGGAAATAGACGAGATTCTGCAGTCCTTGGAGCCCTTAGAAACTACTTCTGTTAAAAAAAATAATTTTGATCCAAACAGCGTAGAAAGGATAGTTAGTATGGTTCGGAAGAATTTACATAAGCAAGAGATGCCGCCTATATGCAAAGTTCGTAATTCCATTAGAAATATTTAGATAATATCTTTTGAGATATCTGATTGATTGATCATCGCGCTTGAAATAAAAGAATAAGATTTATTTTGCTTTCTCGCCGCTGAACATCATGGCTAAGGCATATTTCTGTCCTGCAGAAATGCAGAACATTGCTAAGTTCATTTAACCAAATTTTAAATAAATTTGGAATCCAATATATAAGGTACTATCTTTATTCTAGAAATTTATAAATCCATAAATTGTCATTTATATTCTTGTTATTCAATTTTTTGAATCTTACTTATTCTTGTGGTCGATTCTACTTCTAAAGAAACATATCCCTTTTTAAGTAGGTTTGCAAGATGGTCTTGTTAAATATGGTCTTTGGCAGAGATATAAGACTGGGTAGGATCTTGAGGGAGGGTAAGATGCTCTGCATTCCCATGGATCATGGTATTAGCAATGGTCCCATTCTTGGATTAGAAAATATTCACAATGTGATAAACCAATGCGAAAACGCTGGTTTAACTTGCGTCCTGGTTAACAAAGGTATCATAAAGACTATGGCAAGACCGCCAAAAATAGGATTGATAGTGCATTTCTCTGGAAGTACGTCTCTTGGGCCTGACCCAAACAGGAAGGTCTTGATGGGAAGTCTGGAAGAAGCATTAAGATTGGGGGCTGATGCTGTATCGATTCATATTAACATTGGATCAAAGGAAGAACCTGAGATGCTCCAAAAATTGGGGACGATTTCTGATAAATGTGATGAGTGGAGCGTACCTCTTGTTGCGATGATGTACCCTCGGGGTGAGAATATCAAGAATCCTTATGATCCAGTGATAGTAGCTCATGCAGCAAGAATAGGTGCAGAGGCGGGAGCTGATGTCGTTAAGACAGTATATACTGGCGACGTCGAATCTTTTAGAACAGTAATAAGAACTTGTCCAGTACCTGTCGTTATAGCAGGAGGACCAAAGGCAAATACTGAGGAAGAAATAATCGAGATGTGTGTGGGAGCAATGAAAGCAGGTGCCAAAGGCGTTACATTTGGTCGCAATATTTTCCAATACCAGAACCCACCAGCAATAGTAAATGCTCTTTATAAAGTGATAATAGAGGGCCTTGGTACAAAAGAGGTGTTAAGACATCTTGCAAAATACAAAAAGTAGAGATCTTATAATCAACCCAACGGTTTCGTTATCGAATCTAGATGAGTTTTTGTCCAGACTGAATGATATTACAATAATAAAAGCCGATCCGAAATTTGTTAGAGCAAAGAAATTCAAAACAATTTTTGAGTCGCCTGATGCAGATTTGGTTATATGCAAAACAATTGAGGAATTGCAAAAATACAAGACTGATGGAAAACTCGTAGGGTTTCTAAAAATAGTTTCAAATAATGATGACATTGATGACATTGGAAGAGCTTCTCAAGCAGGTGCGGAGTTTGTGATTGTCGAAGCAGAAGATTGGAAGATAATACCTTTAGAAAATGTCATAGCTAAACTCCATCAATCAAATACTAAAGTCTATACCACTATTAAAAATGCAGAAGAGATCACAACAATGTTTTCAGTTTTAGAATTGGGTGTAGATGGAGTCATATATTCAACTGATAATGAAAAGCAAGTTGATAAATTAAAGAATTACTTAGAAACTTTTGTTTTCCCAATTAGCTCCGCCAATATTTTAGAGGTAAAAGATGTAGGCACAGGTGAACGAGTATGTGTTGATACTACATCAATACTTGAGCTTGGAGAAGGAATGCTTGTTGGAAGTAAATCAAACTTTATGTTCCTTGTTCACAACGAATCCGTGGGGTCATCATTCACATCTCCAAGACCCTTTAGAGTAAATGCGGGTGCAGTATATTGTTATACACCAATGTCTGATGGAAAAACTAAATATCTTTCAGAAATAGAGGCGGGCAATGAAGTATTAATAGTTAAAAAGAATGGCCTCTCCAGACGCGTTACTGTAGGAAGATCAAAAATCGAGACTCGTCCTTTAAGACTAATAAGAGCAGATATCAAAGGTGAGATTGGAACTGTAATTGTGCAGAATGCAGAGACAATAAGATTTATAACGAATGATGGCGAGCTGTTGCCAGTAACAGAGACTAAGGCAGGGGATCAAATACTTTGTTATGTCAAACCTCAATCAGGAAGGCATTTTGGAATGGAAGTTAAAGAGTTCATAGTAGAGAAATAGAAAAGACTGATACCGCTCGAGAATAGTTTTTCTTTATCTGAAAGTTGACTATTTTAAAGTATAGTGGATATGGATAAATCTATAGCGTTAAATTGATGCTAGTTCAACAGAACAACGTAAATGAAATAATCACAGGCAACTGTAAAGAGATTTTATCTAGACTTCCGCCTAATTCAATTCAATTGACTATTACATCGCCACCATATAGAAATGCGATTGATTATAATATGCACGTATCCAAGAATGGTGGATATTACCGCGGTCAGACAAAATTAGAGACTGCAGAATATCTTGAAGACATGGTAGAGATTTTCAACGATAAAGTATACCGAGTAACAAAAAGCGGAGGATACTGCTGCATAGTCATCGCTAACGAAGTAGTTAATGGAACAATATTGCCCCTTCCTCATATACTTTTATCAAGGCTTATAGAGCCATTTGGTAATTGGAATCTACACGAGGAAATCATATGGCACAAAGTTACTGGAGGTACTAACCGATATGGATCATTTGTCATCAATCCATATCCAAAGTATTACAGGGCCAATATTATGCACGAATTTATTCTTGTGTTGAGAAAAGGAGATGTAAATAGCGGAAGAACCCAAAGAATAGAAATGCTTCCGGTAACACATGAAGAATGGACAAAAGAAATTGCAAACTCAATATGGCATATTGCGCCTGTGCCTCCAGGATATATAGAACATCCCTGTCCATTTCCTGAAGAAATACCATATCGCCTTATGAAATTATATTCATATCAGGGAGACACTATCCTTGATCCCTTCAATGGCAGCGGTCAAACAACTAAGGTAGCTTATCACTTTCAACGTCAATACGTTGGAATAGATATAGTGAAGGAATACACAAAATTAGCAAAGGAAAGAATGAATGATGAACCTTTACATATCAGAGCCGAAGCGTTAATAGCTAACTGGAAAAAAATTCCTTCACACTATATACGCTTCCACTAATCTTTCATATTTAATTATTAGTTATTCATTCAAATATAATTATGGCTGCAGCTACGTCGTCAAATAGAAAATCGCCTAGATCATACCGGTGTGACATCTGTGGGAGAAATTTTGATAGCATCGAAGACTTGAATAGTCATAAAAGAATTGAACATACTGAGACTAGTAAACCTCCCGCTGGAGTCGGTTAGACAAATGAAAGTAGTATTTGCAATATGTATACAAAAGAATTAATTTTTCTTTTGTGACATATTATTTGTTTGAATAAAATATGCGTATCAATAGCGGCCCGAAACGTGGAGCAACTTAAAATGCAGATTAATCGAGCCTTTAGTTTTGGAGCAGATTATGTCGAAATTCGTTTTGACTTTTTGAATTTATCAGACGTGGACGAAGCATTGAGTATCGCTAATCAAGTAAATAGAAAAGCTGTATATACCCTCAGATCGCCTGAACAAGGCGGCCAATTTAAAGGAAATACTTCTGAAAGAATTGCTTGTTTAGAGAAATTGTCTTCTTCAATGCCAATGCTATTAGATGTTGAACTGGACACAATTAAGTCTAATGATAACTTGGCTCATTATCTTGAAAAACAAAACGTATCCTTGTTGATTTCCTGGCATGATTTTGAAAAAACTCCATCTAATGCTCAACTAACGAGGGCATTATACGAAATGAGAAATTATAGCCAAAACGCCAAGATTGTTACTACTGCACAGAAAACTGAAGATTCTTTAAGTTTGCTTGAGTTATATGAAAATAGTCTGGGATTGAATTTGATAGCGTTTGCTATGGGGGAGGCAGGAGTAATATCCAGGGTGTTATGTGTTATTATCGGAAGTGCTCCGTTTACTTATGCTTCTCTAGAAAAACCTGTTTCTCCTGGTCAATTGACTATCAAGCAAATGAGAAAGTTATATGACAGAATCAATGCACAGTTAAGTCAAACCACCAATGCAAAGCCCAGTTAAGACATATTGTATTATTGGAGATCCTGTTCATCATTCATTGTCTCCGGCTATGCATAATGCTGCCTTCAACTCGTTGCACCTAAATTGTACTTATATTGCTTTTAGAGTTCCTAAGGGACAATTGGAAGAATCAATTAATGCTTTGCGTGCAATAGATATAGCAGGCTTTAATGTTACATTACCCCATAAGGTAGATATAATGGGGTTCATGAACTATCTTGATTCCAGTGCCGAAAAGGCTACTGCAGTTAATACCGTACATAATGTAGATGGAATTCTAAAAGGCTATAACACTGATATCTTTGGCTTTATAGAACCATTACGAAAAAGGAATGTAAATTTTAACGGGATGAATATTCTTTTGTTAGGAGCTGGAGGAAGTGCTCGTGCAGTAATTGCTGGATTTTCTGAGATGAAGGGGATAAACAAGATAACAATTGCTAATAGAACGCTGGAAAAAGCCCGCCAACTAGCAAAAAAGGCTACAGACCTCGGATTGGAATGTCAAGTAATAGAAATGGATAATATCAAAGGTATTGCTGTCAAGTCGCACCTAATTGTAAATACGACTTCTATTGGGATGGACGAAGAAAAAGAAGAAAGTCTAATAGGTTATGAACATATAAGCAAGAATACCATTGTTTATGATATTGTCTATAAGCCCGTCGTCACTAATTTATTAGAAAATGCAAGATATGCCGGAGCGGACGTTGTGTATGGATATGAAATGCTGCTAGAGCAAGGTGCAAGAGCTTTCGAGATATGGACAGATCTTCGCGCTCCACGAGACGTAATGAAAAAGTCGTTACTTGGAGATTTTAGAGGACCTGTATGAAGGTTATTGTTAGATCCACTATGCATGGAGCAATATCTATAGTTAATGCTATTGCTACCGGTAAAGGATCTGCATTAGGGATTTCTTTAAATGTAACAGCCGAAGTAAAAGTAAGTGATGGTCAAGGCATAAAATATCCCTGTAGCAAACCAGACAAATTGATTAACAATATCCTTCATTATACTATTCCTGAAGAGATAATTGATAACAATTGTATAAGTGTAAAGATATGCTCAAACATTCCGTCCGGATGGGGATTGAAAAGCTCAAGTGCAGTTTCTAATGCTGTAGCGCTTGCCTGTACAAAGGTTGCTACCGATGAAGTAGACGATCGCTCGGTTTTGGAGTCAGCTGTAAGGGCGTCAAGAGATGCCAATGTAACAGTTACAGGAGCTTATGATGATTCCACCGCATGTTATTTTGGCGGATTTGTTATTACCGATAATTACTTATGTAAATTGATTCGTAGAGAAAGAGTCCAGGATGATCTATTTGCGATAATTTTTCTTCCATATAATAATCAAAGAGGAGACATCTATAAGTTGCGAATGCTATCAGATCTTTTTTCGGATGCTTTTCAAATAGCAGAAAGAGGGGACTATTGGAAAGCCATGAAAATGAATGGTGTCCTTACTTCTGCTGCGTTTAGCGCCAACTATGAACCCCTCCTTTACGCAATAGAAAAAGGTGCGTTATCAGCGAGTATTTCTGGAAATGGACCTTCCATAGCTGCAATATGCTATAAGGATAATGTAGAAAGCGTGAAAGCCGCATTTTCGAAGTTCAAAGGTAATACATTAATTTCTGCTGTCAATAATGAAAAGGCAAGTGTAGAAAAATTAGTTGGCTAGCGTCCAAGTAACAAGATCTGAAATTGATGGAGTAATCAGATGTCCTTCAAGCAAAAGCTATACCCATCGAGCTATCGCTATAGGTTCACTCGCTGAAAGGCAATCTGTTATTACAAACATATTGCTTGCCAGAGATACGCTTGCAACTCTTAATGCCTGCAGATCTCTAGGTGCGAATATTATCCATAAGAATAGTACTTTATGGATAGAAGGAAAGTCAAAATTTGACACGCCAGAAAATGTTATCAATGCGGAGAACTCTGGAACTACCATACGACTTCTTACCGTCATGTCTGCATTGGTCGATAAAGGTTTTACCGTACTAACAGGCGATGAAAGTCTGCGAAAAAGACCCATGCAGCCTCTATTGGACGCGTTGCAACAATTAGGTGTTGAATGTCATTCAACACAAATGAATGGTACTCCTCCTCTTATCGTTAGAGGTGGGGGTATAGAGGGAGGCGCAGCAGTAGTTGATGGGACTATTTCAAGCCAATTTATCTCTGCTCTCTTAATATCGTCTATATATGCAGCTAGAGATATCACTTTGAAAGTTACAGGGGCGCAAGTCTCTGCCCCCTATATTGATGCAACGTTAGCTATAATGAAAGCATTTGGTGTTACCATAAAGCAGAAAACCAAATACTCTGAATACTTTATAGAGAATAATGAATACAAGCCGACTATTTTTGACATACCTGCGGATCTTTCTACAGCAGCATTGATTATAGCAGCAGGAGTGCTTGCTGGACGTCGTCTTACTATACAAGGTATTAACTTCTTTCTTCCTCAAGCTGACTCCTATATAATTGAGATTGTTAAAACCATGGGAGGTAGAATCAAAGTCGACAAACACAAAGCCGAGATAATCATTCAGGGAGCCAGAAATCTTAGTGGAGGTAGTTTCGATCTGACTAACAGTCCAGATTTGTTGCCAGTAGTATCTATATTAGCATTAAAATCTAATAAAACCGTTAGAATTACAGGAGTTTCTCATGCTCGATTAAAAGAAACTGACAGAGTCTCCAATATAGCATTTGAATTAGCGAAATTTGGTGCAAGTATTAAAGAGCAAAGGGACGAAATATCTATAACAGCACCAACGACAATAAAGAATGCTTCACTCGAGGCTTATAATGATCATAGGTTGTTTATGGCGTTTACTATTGCATCAATGCTAACGGAAAAATCTACAGTGTCAGGAGCTGAATCAGTAGATGTATCTTATCCCAACTTTATTCAAGATATGGTCAAGCTTGGAGCACATATAAAGCCTATTGAACAAAGAGAATAAGAAATTTCAGAATTGAATGTTTTAACAGTATATAACTTATGTCTTAAAGTTTGACTATTTATATCACAATAATTGGAAGATAAATGATATGTCTATATGATTTATGCCAAAAAGCCCAAATAGAGAAGAATAATAACGTTTGCAGTACTGATAATATGGTTGGCAATATAATCGGTGAACGTTTTGTCGCATTGAGCTTCGGCGAAAGTCATGGTAAGTGTATCGGTATGGCAGTGGATGGCTGCCCTGCAGGATTACCACTTACAGAATCAGATATTCAGTTGCAGCTTGATCTCAGAAAGCCGGGTCAGTCCGTCATTACTACACAACGAAAAGAACAAGATAAAGTTGAAATAATATCGGGAATTTTTAAAGGCTTTACCACAGGCGCACCAATTTGTATGGTTATATGGAATGAAGATTCTGATTCACGACCATACGAATTAATCAGAACGACGCCAAGACCAGGGCATTCTGATTATCCAGCGATGATAAAATATGGTGGATTTGCAGACTATCGGGGAAGTGGACGATTTTCAGGAAGATTGACTGCCACGCTAGTAATGGCCGGAGCCATTGCTCAGAAATTATTAGAATACTGCCTACAAGTACAAACAACTGCATATACCATCGAAATTGGAGGTATTAGAGCAAAAAACTTAACATTAGAAGAGATAAAGAAAAATAGATACGCAAATGAAGTAAGATGTCCCGATCTGCAAACAGCAGAATATATGAAATCTGCAATCATGGATGCAAGAAAAGAGGGTGATTCGCTAGGTGGAGTCATTGAATGCATTAGCTCTGGATTACCAGTAGGACTAGGAGAACCTATATTCGGATCAATAGAGTCTGACCTAAGTAAGGCACTTTTTAGTATACCTGCAGTAAAGGCCATCGAATTCGGGTCAGGTTTTGATGGATCAAGACGTCGAGGATCCGAAAATAATGATCCGTATACTAAGGTAGGTGATAAAATAGTAACTAAGACTAATAATTCAGGCGGAATATTGGGAGGATTGTCAACTAGTATGCCGATAGTAATAAGAATAGCATTTAAGCCTGCAGCATCCATAGCAAAAACCCAGAAAACGATTGATATTTCCAACGGTTCAGAAATAGGGCTTAATGTTCCAGGAAGGCATGATCCATGTGTAGTCCCACGAGCACCACCGATAGTAGAATCTGCAGTATCTATGGTTCTAGCTGATCATGCAATAAGAGCTGGATTCATTCCACCGATTTTAAAGAGGTGATGTATTAAATGAACAAAACTGATGATCTCGATAGGTTACGCAACGAAATTCGTGATATAACAGCAGATATAATCCATAAAGTCAAGAAACGAATGGAAATTTCAAAGCAAATCGGAGAAATCAAAACAAAAAATAATATTGATGTAGAAGACGAAAGGGTTGAAAGTCAACTCCGAAATTCTGCATTAAAAATGGCAGAAGAAGTCGGAATGGACTCAGAATTCTCCGGAAGATTAATCAATATGTTGTTAACTGAATCAGTGAGATTACAGAATAAACAACAAAATAATAATCCACATAGACAAACTCATCTGAGTATTTTTATGAAAGCAAAACATCTTCAAGCGACAGGCAAAAATATTATTCACTTGGAAGTAGGAGAGCCTGATTACTTGCCTCCTAAAATTGTAAAAGAAACTCTTGGCAGAATATATGACCTTCGACAATATCATTATACTGAAACTCGTGGTATTCCAAAATTGCGTCAAGCAATTGCACAAAAGGTAGGAAATGGGATTAATGATGAACAAGTTATAGTTACACCAGGAGGAAGGTTTGCCGTCTTCTCTGCTATTCTTTCATTGGTAAAGTCGGGTGATGAAATCATTTCCATAGAGCCTGCCTGGCCTGCTTACAGAGAATGCGCAGATTTCATAGGAGCAAAGACAAAAATAATAAAAACTACGTTAGAAGAAAAATGGAATCCTGATTTAAAAAGGTTTGAGGACTTGGTAAACAGCAACACAAAAATGATAATTCTAAATTATCCCAATAATCCTACTGGCAAGATCCTGGATGATAATACCATGCGCAAAATCATAGAGCTATCTAAAGATTATGGTCTTTATATTCTTAGCGATGAAGTTTATTCTGATTACTCTTTTAATGGATTCAAAAGCATTTTGGATTATGGCTATGATAAAAGCATAATGATATCATCATTTTCAAAAGGTCATGCTATGACCGGATTTAGGGTTGGATATGGAATATCTAATGAGAACATAATAACTAAAATGAGCAAAATTCAATCTATTGCTTTAACCAGTGTTGCTGAGCCGATGCAATATTCTGCATTATCAGCAATAGGTGATAGTATTAGTGGAAATGTGGAAGTAATGAAGAGAAGATTACGATTTGTCTGCAACAGACTGAAAAAAATGTCATTGTCATTTGTAGCTCCTGATGGTGCACTGTATGTTTATCCAAAACTTGGGAAAGGTACGGATGATGATATCATTCTTATAGATAAGCTGCTTGAGCTAGGAGTGGCTATAGCTCCTGGAAGCGGATTTGGAGACTCTTATAAAAGATTCATCAGAATCTCTGCATGTCAGAGCGAAGAAGTTTTAGAAAAGGGATTAGAAGTACTGTCCTCAGCTTTATGATGAAAGAATAGTTCATGATAAAGGAGATATCCGTTATAGGTGCAGGGGGTAAGATGGGATCATGGTTCACAAATTATTTCTCGAAAAGAGATAATGCTCATCTTTTTCTTTATGATATCAATCCGCATTTCCAGAGTAATATAGATAATTCTACAATTTGTGATAATATTGATGATTGTGTTGAGAACGCAGATATAGTATTCCTTTGTGTTCCAGTGAAAAATATTCCAATAACAGTTAAACGATGTGCATCTAAAATGAAAACAGGAGCAATTCTCGCAGAAATCTCTTCTGTAAAATATCGATCATTTAAGGCATTAAGAAATAATTCAGGTGCTATTCGTCCATTATGTATACACCCAATGTTTGGTCCTGGCGCCGACGATATTAAGAATATGAATATTTTATTGATTCCGGTTCAAGATGAAAAGACAGAAATATCGATCTCTAATTGTCTCTTCCGGGACGCATTAATCACCGTCATACCTAATCCTAAAATCCACGATGAATTAATTGCATTAGTGTTGGGTCTAACTCATTACACAAACGTCATCTTTGGCAGTTTTTTGGCAAAGGAAAATTTTAGACTGTTACAAAAAGTCTCAGGAACAACTTTTGGACTACAATCCTTGCTTTGCAGAAGTATTTTTACAGATGCTCCCGATCTGATAGTAACCCTCTTATCAGAAAATCCGTCAGCTAAAAAGTATATTCAAAATTATGTCAACAACGCGAACAAATTTGCAGAATTAATTCTTGAAGGAAATGAAAGCAAAATTAAGGCTCATCTTCTAAAGATAAAGACACTGCTGGAGGAGCAACAAAACCTTGAACTTTCTTATCAGCGAATGTATTATCTTGTAAAAGAGTTAAACAGGCAATATTGATTCAATTGATATCAGCCAGGCCCTAAGTACCCACGCCCGTAAGGCACGTGGGAGACCATAAATAGAATATAGTATGGAAATGGAATCAGAGTAAAATACTACAATATCATATATTGTAGATTTTTTTTAGCTGGTTTCTCTAAAATAGCTTGTACAGCAGATTAACCTATAAAAATCAGAATATAAAAAATGCAAATTACAAATGAGGATATAGAAAGCGCTAATAGGATGCTAACGTGTGAAACCCATAACAAAAAATGCAAATACATGCAAAGCCCCAATAGATGTTCATGTTGTAATAAGCGGATATGCTTATGTAATTACATTCTATAAGCAGAAACATTTTTATAAAACCTAATGTCCTCATGAAGGCAAAAAATGAACGTGAAAAATATATTTTTCAATGTCCTTTGTAATTATCCAAATAATGAGAAATTACTAGAATTAAAGTGTGCATTGTTCGAGTCAAAATTATCCATTAGGCAAAGCATCTAAAAAACTGCGAATAGATTGAAAACATTATCCTGATCTTACTAAATAATTCAAATATCGAATCTAATTTGATTTTTGAACAGTGTAAAAATAACAATAACTTTATAATTATTATTCAAGATGTATTGTTCTCATATTACTTTACTACTCTGCGCTATGTACTATTTGCCTAATATGTCTCAGAGACAATAGGAGATACACTTTTTATTTTCTGATAGTTAGTTTTAGGTGGAATTATTAACATTTCCTTTACTATCTGTTGGAAGCGTTTTATATAATTAGATATTGAAAACCTTCTTACGGAGTTGCTGATTATTATCCTTTCAGAGAAAGGTGCGTCCATGGCAACTGCAATCGATTCCACAGCTTCTGGAAAGGTACGGAATTGGTACTTCAACGGTACGAATTCTGTGTGTCCTCCAATAGATGGGACTATTGGAATTAATCCTGCACTCATTGCTTCCACAGTAGATATTCCGAAAGGTTCTCCTGGTAGCGGATGGAAGTATACCTTGGCTCCAGAAATAAGAGAAAGTAGTTTGTCAAAGCTCACGTTAACCTGGAAGTTTACATAATCCGATAAGTCCTGATGCTTCACTGCGTCTTTTAGGTGGTAATAATAGCCAAGCATAGCCGGGGAAAGATTTCCAACAATTTTCATACGTTGTCCGATACCATTCTTTTTTAACAACTTGGCAAGTCTGATTGCATTTTCTATTTTTTTACTTGGATGAAATCTAGATATTATTAAAATCGTATCATCTCTCTTATTACTAGAGGAAAAAAGCACTAATTTACGAAATAAGTCGACATCAACGGGAGGACTCAAAACAGTAGAATCTATGTCAAATGTCTTACGTATGGCTTTGCGACTATATTCTGAATTTGTAAATACAGTTGAAGTTCTCATCATATCAAAATATGTATTTCTTGCTGCATCAAGATTTTCTCTATAGTCAGGTATATTCGAGCAGCGCAGTCCATATAGTAATCTGCCATATTCTTCATTTCTTACATCGATAAGGTACTTTGCAAGAGGGAAGTGGCAGTATGTAATAGCATTATTTTTTGAGAAACCTTTCTGTGAAAACGGCAGCATGTCTCCATGTGTATTGATTGACAGTTCATATTCTTTTTTTAAACGCGCAGATTCTATTGATCGTATGATATTGACAGTCTTAATTTTGCGAAGAGACAATAGTCCTCTTTTACCATAGGTTCTCTCTATTTTGTTAACGTCTGGTTTTTGGAAGGTAGTAAGGTCAATGTCAATATCATCAATTTCTTTAAGAGCGGCTATGGTGGCTAATGCAAGACGTTCGCTACCACCTCGCGCGTTTAGATTAATATGGACAATGTTCACCCGCAAATAAAACTCAATTATAGTTTGGGTAAAGAATATTTAACCTTTACATAATTTCTTCAAGTTTGAGATTAAATTATTAAAAGATTTAGCTTAAAGAGATTGCTAATTTATTGACAACTTCTCATCTCTCCTTAGTGTTTTAAAAATATCAGTTATAATTCAATTGAAGTAAACTTGAACGAGGTGCATTACATGAACAAGTTATAATATTAACACGTTGTTTTGAAATCTGAGCTAGCTTAAAGAGTATATTTCTCTGTTATAATGAACACCAAAGAAGTTGAACTAATTTATAAAATGTTTAATTATATGTTGCTCTCTTAGTTCTTGGAAGATAGTAATCAAATTTAATATATATTTAATATATATCATCATATTGTTCTATACCAATCCAGATCCAAAGTAAGCTTTTCCAGCTTTGATTTGTGAGTATCATATAAATTGTAAATTTAGAAATTCTTCTTATGATTTTGGAGTAAATTTAGCGTGCATATTTTGTATTCATTTCAATATAAAGACACATTAGCTTCAAACTATACAGACCTTGATAATCCTTTTGGTATAATTATAGGTGAGAGAACCACGTATTTAATAAATTTATTGGTACACTCATCCCACACTACCACCTAAACTGTTCATTCCATCATTAGAGATTTTACAACGGGCCCTAAAAGAAGCTATCTTATTTGCCGTATACGAATTCTTTGCTATTAATCTCTGATGTATGATGCTTGATAACGGCAATAGTATCGTCTTTAGAAGGATGTTAATCTCGAAGATTATGTTTATAGTCTTCATTTCCCTAATAAACAACCTATGTACGTTTTCTAGAAATTGCATGGTTGATAAATTACTATAGATCACTATCTTTTTTTAAGCGATATTCAAAGAGGCTCTTTATCATTATTGATACCAATAAACAATAAAGCATGTTAAAAGCTATGGCGCCGATCATTATTCTATCCACTAACGTCGCTAACTTATCAGTAGAGAACATGACATCAACTTGTGCTGGCACTTCTTGTATTATAGTTTTATCTTGGCTGGCATCTAATATTGGAAGGACTATCCAAAACGTTATAGGGATAAAGAAAAATGCCCAAAGTGCAAAGCCAAATCCTAATCCGTACACAACTGCATACTTTTGTAAAGATCTCAGTGACTTATCTTTCAATACAATGAAAGGTATATACATAACAAGTCCAATAACACTTCCTGTTATTAGATGGAGTAGGAATCCAAAAATAATATTATCTGTAGAGTAATAATCTTGAGATTGGATCAAAGCTGATGAGAGCATTATATAGAATGTGCCAATAGGAAGAGAAATCGATTTCTCCACTAGCAATAGTAATCCACTTATAGCAATGGAAGACACAAATCCGGCTGTAAGACCATGAGCAAAAAGCAAACGAATGTTCTTTCCTGGGTGCATCCATGTTTTTGATGAGTACTTCTTTACTGACACATTCAACTATACGTGAAGGTAATATTTTACTTTTATTATGTAAATATAAAGTATTACATATTACAGCACATAAAAGCAAATATATAATTATTCAAATAGCAATATACTAGGTTTTTTGTAAAAATAAAGCAAATAAGTTCAATATCTTGTTGAAATAACGTCAACATCAGAGATATAGCTCGTATTAACGACCATCTAAATAGAGTGAAACAACATAAGATTTGAAGCATCAAAAAGAGAGTAAGAGACTAGAAGAATAAATCTCTTAAGTCACACAAAATATTACCACAAAAGAAAAAGTCTAAAGAGTTTATAGAAATGCTTTAACAACAATGAGTGGTAGAGATATTATTAATGAAGTTGACATGATGGATATAGTTATTTATAATTTTTAACATTCCACAATTCTCATTTATTGTATTCTATCTTTAAATTCAATTCTAATATAATGAAAAGGAATAAATCATATTTTATCATTTCCTTTACAATGGAAAAAATAGCAATATCTTACGGAATAGTAGTAGTTATGTTAATCCTGTCTCTTGGATTTATCTCTATAGGTTCTATGATGTCTGTGTTTGGACAATCAGATAATGTCAGTAGTGGAACCGCGACTAACTTCGCCGATATAGCTAAACAAACTAATCACACAGGAAATAGTACAAAAGATAATATGGGTCCAGTAGGCCAAGCCGTAAAAGGTTTACTTGATGACGAGGAAGGCGGCAAATAAACATTGTTACATAAGGGATATACTTGGCTGCAACAGCCAAGTATCTTTAGATAAATGTATTTTATAAACAACTAATAAATGATTATTTTATCTGTGCAATTGTCCATCTATTTGTTTCCGTCAGTTTCATCAGTTCGCAGATCATTACTAGAAGCAGTAGTAATAGTCCATGGAAACCACTTGCCAATAATTTTATTCCAATCGACTTTTAGTAATAGGTATAGCATTATTCCTATAGATACAGTGGTAAGGAATATTCCAATAAGAATATTTTCTATATTAATAGCAGTATTGCTAGCAAATTGCAAAAGAATGCGATCAAAAAATGGTCTTCCCAAAAATACTCCTACAAATACTATGATTTCATTATACAAGAATTCGCCGGCAAATATAGCAGTTGCAAATTTCCATGGTTTATATTTTGCAAGGCCTAGCGTTATGTATATTAGACTACCTGAAATTGGAGTTATTGCAGCGATAAATGCTCCTATCCATCCATATTTGCTTAGAAGTTTCTCAAGAGAAGATATCCTGCCTTTTGTTTTCCTTTTAATTATATTGTGACCTGAATACGCAAGATAGAAAATTATCATCCTTCCTAGAACTGCTCCTACTGTGCCCGCAAGAGATATGATATGAGGGTCTAACTTCATGTTAAATGATGCAATAAGTGGAATTGGAAAATAAGGTATTGGGAGAAAGAAGAAGACGGCTATAATAAAACTCATTAATAGAATTCCACCATAACCAAAATAATCATATAATACTAATAGCTCATATATGTCAACCAAATATAGAGACTAATACAAATACACCTGTAGAGTAATAATAATGATTGTAAATAGATTTGAGATTTGTCCGCGTGTGTGTGCGTATTTAATATTTGCAGAAGCCATTATGTCTCTGATCGCCTTAAATTGTAACCTTTACAATAAAACATGAGAGTAAAGTATCTTCACTATCTCCATCATCTCCTTTCTAGAGTCGCAATGTAGCGGCCACAGCAATAGCCATAATGTTATTAGTGTTAGCTTTAGCGCCTAATATTGCAATGATGCAGCAGCAAGCGAGAGCACAGAGTACGAGTTTCACTTTCAGCTAAAACCTGGGAAATACAAGTAGCAGCTTTTCAGGCTGCAGGAATACACGTACAATAACATTTACTCCAACTAGGCCACCACCTCCATCTTGCCTAGCTCCACTTTGCGACTAATTATGCCCTTGCTTCTTTTGTTGTAATGTAAAGCAGTTTATCAGATCGTTTTCTTTTTTCTTCTAATTTTGCTATACTATTGGTTCCTTTCTAACAAAAAACACGAGTATCTTCTTGGCACTTGTTTCTTTCTATATACTCTGCTGTATTATTAGACGAGGACCAGTAGTCAGATAATATGAATATGCTTTTTCGTCATATTATCAATTACTACTGACTATAAATTGTGTTGTATACATAGGTGATATTTGATGATATTTGATTATACCAAATGTTCCTACATAGATTATCATAATTATTATGTGTTCGCTCAATAATTCTAAATCATAAATCATTAGCAATGATTCTTACAAAACTACTAATCCAACATAATAAAAAAGAGTGCCATGATTTCCACTTTTTTTATCAGAGTGGATGTTGACCTTCAACTTGTCTTCGTTATTACCAATTTTAGAAACTTTAGAAACATCTAGAACTGTTATAATATTAGTGACAGAATTGACAGGTATAACAATTAGCATTATCGCTTTTGCTATATTACTATTGATCTGTACTTCTTCATGAATGTGACTTAAAAATCGTAGAAGTATTATTCCCACAAAAAAATCTATGTTTTTTACTTCTATCGAAATTATAGTATCTTTTGCAGGTTTAGCACCTAAATAGACAAGGATGACAAATCACGCCAGTATGTGATAAACCTTGTCTCATTTGTTGCCGGAGTATTTCAAAAAGATAAGATCGCCATACACATTCCAAAAATCATATGGCTTATAAATAAACTTCTTTTTCACGTTATCTTTGTATAATTTTTCATAACCTCTAGACTAGGACTCTCAAGAGAGAAAAAGAAATAATGTCAATTTTTTATCAGGCTGGCAATAATAATAATGATGAGGATGAAATTGTTATAGCTGGCTACTCTAACGCCGCCATTATTATTATTATTGCTGCCTCATCATTTTTTTCTATCTCCCTCTATGCTCCCGCTCCATTTCAAAATACTGAAAGCAATTGATAAACATATCTTACATAGTAGTTTATAATTGAGTAATCGAATTTGACTGATCAACTATGAAGACCCAATTCTCTCGCCACTTGATTTGTTTAAATCATCGTGACAAACAACTGCATCTTTCTTTAGAACCGATTCGTATGGAAGGCCAGAATGAGTGTATTGAAGGCTTTTTAAAATGCAACGAATGTGAAGCTGTTTATCCAATAATAGATGGCGTCGCAATTCTTGTAAAGGATTTTAAAAAGTATGCTGAAAGCAGAACTGCTACGTTTGGTAAATGGCTAGTAAATAGCGAAACAAGTGAAATGAAAGCTTATCTGAAAGCCTCAGGAAGCGAACTTTCCCCTTTTAATTCCATTAAGGATAACAGGTATGAAGAAGATGGAATTTGGTATATTCCATACAGATGGGTACAATATGACCATTCGTCAGATGACAGGCTTCTTTCTACTCTAAGATGGCAGTTAAGACCAAATGAACTTTACAATCGTGTTATCCACAGTGTGAACACAAAAATGGATGGAGTAGCACTTGACATGGGTTGTTCTTTAGGATATAGTACTAGCCAGCTAGCAAAAAAATTTGCCTTTGTAATTGGGATTGATTTATCATTTTCTTTTATCAGAGATGCACGAAAAAGAATGTATGATTCTAACCAAGGAAACCTGGAATTTTGTGTAGCAGATTCTCTTCAAAGCCCTTTCAATTCTATGAAATTTGATTTAATACTCGCGCTCAATCTCATTGAACTTGTTGAGCCAGGTGAATTATTGTCCTCCATACATAGGTTATTAAAACCGCATGCCGATGTCATAATATCATCCCCGTATGATTTTAATAGGGATCCTAAGCCAACAAAAACTTTTGATGCACAAAGTTTCAGAATTTATATCGGAAATTCAGGATTTGAATTAAGTGAAAAAACTAAGAAAAATGCTTCTTTCATACCATGGATGTTGAAATTAAATGAAAGATCGTATCTTTTTTATTATGTAGATTTTATTAAAGCAAAAAAGATTTCTAAGCATAAATTTTAATTGATGCTATCTATTCTTATAGGTATCCATAAACTCTTACCAAATCATTTATTTATCCTTTCTCAGATACCTTTCTATACCCATGGGTGTAATTGTTTAATCTCATATTCCTATTACATAATATTACCTCCTCTGTCGAGGGGCTAAAAAGTAAATTATACAAATAAGATTATAAGCCGATACAGTGTCCATTTAAGTGACTCTGTTCTTACGTTAGAAGAAAGAAAACATTGACGTATTAAAGAAACAGGAGAAAATATTACTAGAACTATGATAATTGCTCTAGCATGGATTTATAACCTTAAATTAAATTTACAGACTAAGGTTTATTTATATCCATGCCTCGACTAAAAATGAAATAATTCTTGGTACAAGCTTGTAGCAATAATGATAAAAACCTTTTAATTGTATTCTTTTTGTGCGTATTTGGTTAAACCAAACTCTGAGTTGGTCAGCTTTTTTATTTTCATAAGTACAAATACTTGAGGGCACCAACAAATCAAATGCCATCTTCTAAACAGATTTGGTGCTTTGACTGTAACTCTATGAAAAGCATATGTCTTCATGATTCTTGCCCTAAACACTGTGATCTTTGCAATAGAATTAGAGACTTGAAGAAGTAATGGATCAGAGCTAATGTAATAAGGTCTTGCGTCCAGATTTATCTCTAGCTATATGTCCGAATTCATCCATATATCTCAGTTCTTTTTCATTAAACACAGTACCGTCTTTACATACAAGTTGTTCTCCAATACAACAACTTGCACATATACCAATTCCACATTTCATATATCGTTCCAGGCGTGCTTGAACGGGTAACGAGTACGATGAAGCTATGTCAAAGACCTTTTTCATCGTTAATTCAGGTCCACATGTATATACAGTATCGAATTTTTCACTCTCTAAAATTACTGTCATGGCGTCTGTGACCTGCCCATGGATTCTATAACTTCCATCTTCTGTAGTTACAATGATCTTATGCACCGTTTTCACAAGATAATTCCTTACTTCTTGTTCGAATAAGACCTCATCTCTGGATTGCGCACCAATAATCAAAGTGGTATTTATGCCGAGTTCATTAAGTATTGCAGTCAGTTTTAATAAGGGTATAAGGCCTATTCCATCTCCAATCAGCAAAACTTTTCTGTATTTTTTTTTAATTTTGAAATGATTACCGTAAGGACCGCGAACTCCAATTATCTCTCCTTTACTTTTATTATAAAGTTGAGTTGAACCAAATCCTTGTTTACGAACACTAATGGCAGAATAATCTCTTTTATGACCAAACATAAGACTCATTGGCAATTCTTCTGCTCTTGGTATCCAAACCATAGCAAATTGTCCAGGTTTAGACCCCGAACAAAGTATATCTTTAAAAAAAAGTGTTCGAACGGTAGGACTCTGTTGTATTATTTGGTCAATAACAACCATCCTGATTTTATTAATATCTGTGTGCAAGCCCTACAATCTCGGTTACTTTTTTAAAATCCTTCTTTTTTAAATACTCCATTATACCATATGAGATATTTCTAAATGCTGATAATCCCTGACTTCCTATAACGCTTCCCAATTGTAAAGCTGATGCTCCAGCAAGCAAAAATTCGACCGCATCTTGCCAAGTAAAAATGCCTCCACATCCGATCACTGGGATTTTAAGATTTTTTGAAATTTCGTAAACGCATCTTATAGCAATGTGCTTTATTGATTTACCTGATAGCCCTCCAATTTTGTTGCTAAGAACCGGCATCCCGGTTTCAATATTGATCGTCATGGCACGAATAGTGTTAATCGCAGTAATCGCATTTGCTCCTGAATCTACTGCAGCCTCTGCGATTTTCATTATATCTGCTGATCCCACTCCGACCTTTATTATTACTGGCTTTGAAGTATTTGATTTGACAGTTTTTACAATATGACCAACCATCTCAGGATCATCGCCCACCTCCATTCCCATCTTCGCCACATGGGGACAAGATAGATTAATTTCATAACCAGCAATATTAAGATGATTAAACTTTTTTAACAAATGCGGGAATTCTACATCAGATGTTCCAACAAGACTTATAATGATCGGAACTTGCCTATTGCAAGAGATCTCATTTGAAAATGCCTCGGCTCCTGGATTGGAGAGCCCTACAGCATTTATATAACTACTGTTATCTAAGGTTATAACAGTAGGATTTCGGTAACCTTCAATGGGATCAATACTTATCGATTTACTTATAACCGCGCCAGCACCAGACAGATAAATCCTGTTAAAAATGTCTTGGGAAATTCCTAGAAAACCTGATGCAAGCATTGTTGGATTGCTAAGATGTAAACCTGCTATATCTACTGCTAAAGTCTCATCCAAGTGCTGATCGCTCTTTTTGAGTTTTCTATCCATCCTCGTAATAACAGAACCCCTTAATTGATATTTTTCGATTAACCATATTTAACAAGAATATTTTAGCCTCATATGCATAAAGATATAGTATACATATAATGCTTAATGATCTAGATGACTTAAGAATGTTAGTTTATTCAATAGATATTAATGTTGCATTATATCACGAGAATCAATTTGTATACTTATCCATCACTAGTAAATTAACTTGTTCTAGACGTAATGCTCTTTAATCATAATAATATATGTAAGAAATAACTCTATTGATGATGATCCTTGCAAGAAGATAAATTCTTTAGACTCTTATAGATAGCAGATAATATGGTTAGGGTAATTCCATCAATCTGTTCACATATATTCATATAACCCCGACAACTAGGACCATGTCTAAAGTTGGAATACAAGCAATAGTCGAACCTTCTTCCTGGCTTATTAATACTTTAATTTCAACTTGTACATTTAAACATTATCGGTAACAATTGATATCGTTTGAGACAAAAGATCTAGACAATTCGGAATTGAACTCTATTTGCATTTTCAATCAATCCAAAAGGAGCTTTTCCTCGACCGCTGCCAATCAATCCTCTAAAAGCAATGCAAAGGTATCCAGACCGGAGGATATTAATTGTTCTAGAAGTTGATATAATTGATTAAATAATCTGGAGCAAGATTTAAAATGGATAGGAATTTTTACTAACAAGAATGTACTGAGAACGACTCATCACTATATAATAATAATAATCTAGACGGTATTAAAAGAATAAAAGGTATTATAAGCTAGGGAAAGAATGATAAAAAATTATGACGGAAGGAAGACAGTGATAGATCATAACACGGAAGAAACTATAGAAAAAACAATTGAGATCGGCGCATGGACCAGCAGATATCGAACAGAACATGTTATGATAAACAAGTCATATGACAGGGGCATATTTGATTGACTAGGCTTAGAACTTTTGGCAAGAGAAAGAAGAAAAAGGATTCAGTAACACGGATATCAGACAGGTGACTTTCTATATCGGCTATGAATTTTATAAACAATCTTCGCAAATGGGTTAGATGCCTTAAAGTTGGTAGACATTACCAATGAAACTTGCATATAGTACCAATGCATTCAAAAGATATTCTCTGAATGAAGCTATAAGAATGATTGCAGAAATAGGATATGAAGGCATAGAATTGTTATGTGATACTCCACATGCCTATCCTCCTACTTTTCAAGACAAAGAAATAGATTCGTTCAAAAATCAAATTGCAAAATTCAGACTAGATATCTCTAATCTAAATGCATTTACACTTTATTCGATTTCTGATGTTTATCATCCATCTTGGATCGAAGACGACAAGGCATCAAGAGAATTACGTATAACACACACCATTAACTGTATAAAGTTGGCGAAGAAAATTGGGGTAAAGAATCTTTCAACAGAACCTGGAGGACCACTAAGTGGAAGCAAAACCAATATAAAATATTTGGAAAACTTATTCATGGAGGGTTTGAACCGTGTAGTGCCAATTGCCGAACAGGAGAACATAATAATACTTATAGAACCAGAACCGAACCTCTTACTTGAAAACTCTAATCAGTTCTTAAATTTCATCGAAAATTTAAGTACAGATAATGTAAGACTCAACTTTGATATAGGTCACTTCTATTGTGTTGGAGAAGAGCCGACCGATCTAATTTATAAATTGTCTGAATATATTGAACATTTTCATCTAGCCGATATTGCATCAAACAGGATACACAATCACCTTATACCCGGCGAAGGATCAATTAATTTCAGATCAGTTTTCAAAGCAATTGAAGCCATTGGATATAAAGGATTTGTAACGGTAGAACTCTATCCTTATCAACTATGTCCAAAAGAGGCTGGCAAAAAAGCATATGAATATCTTTATAGAATATTATCTTAATTATTCGCTAATGCTATTGCAACTGCAGTTATATTCAAAAAGCAAAGTTATTTTTAGTTCATAACTTTTTGAATTTACATTTTTAATATATATATATTTATAGATATTCAGGTAGTAATCTCCATATCTTATATAAATTACTAGTTTCGGTTAAAATAGCTTAGGGAATATATTGTTAGAGGATCCTTAGTCGGTTCTTTAATCGCAATGTAACGTATTATAATATTGAGCATTCTGATACTAGTTGATTACATTATATATTTCATTATTGTTATTGGGAGTACTTCTTGTAAAGAGCCGCAAATGTTAGTTATATCAAGAAAAAAAGAGGCATCATATTATTATTCTAGTAAGCATTAAGATATGAAGAATTAGATTACCAAATGTATTTGCGCCATCTGTTCTTGTAAAGGGAGAACAATACTTGTATGATAATACAACTAGCTAATAAGCAAGTTTGGCTGTCTCTCTGCATACTTAAATTTTTTTTTTATAGGACAGTATTAGCGCATTAATGAAGTCGATAAAAGATTATGAAGCACGATTACTATTGCTACAAGACATACTCTATAATGGAATCATAAAAATAAAGATGAGATGCACAAGTGCCGTATCAGAGCGTGCATAGAGAGGTATGGACAGAGATACAGACACTCAAGTGGATATTACGACAGAGTCTTTCTGTTAGAAAGGGGCTTTGGAATGAGCTATACTGTTACTAGGTTAAGGAAAAGAAAAAAGAGAGGAGAAAATAAAGAACTATTACTATTATTGAACTAGGAAGTGCATAGATAGACAGATAGATAATAAGTAAATATATACTTCTTGCAGGTATCTATATAAGTTCATATTTATTATCATGACCTAGCAAAGTTATTGGTAAAACATGTCATTATCCTTGATATAGTTGGATTAGAATCGAGTCATCTGAGTTCGAATATAATTCCGAATATTGCAAATATTGCAAATGAAGGAGAGAGTTTTAAAATGGAACCCGTCTTTCCAGCTGTTACATGTACAGTTCAAGCAAGTTTACTATCAGGACAATATCCGAATAAGCACGGTATAATATCTAATGGATTATATGATAAAACTAATTATACTGTTTCTTTCTGGGAGCAATCAAACTCATTGGTTCAAGCTGACAGAATCTGGGATATTGCAAAACGACAAAACAGTTCTTCGATAAAATCTGCTGTCTTGTTTGGTCAGAATACAATGTATTGTAAATCTGACGTTGTCATCACCCCCAGACCGCTGCATATGGAAGATGGCATGATAATGTGGTGCTATTCTAAACCATTAGGTTATTACGAAGCCCTAAAGCAAAAATATGGAGAATTTAACCTTGCAACTTATTGGGGTCCATTAGCATCTTACAAATCAAGTAACTGGATAGTGCAGGCAGCCTGTGATACATTAGAAAATGAAAGGCCAAATCTAATGTTTACATATATACCTCATCTTGATTATTCGGTTCAAAGGTTCGGAAAGAATAGTAATGAGGTAAGAGAGGATTTGAGAAGAGCCGATGATCTGGTAGGACAAGTAATACAAAAGACGAAAGATTTGGGTATTAAAGACGATACCCAATTTGTTATAGTTTCTGAGTATGGATTTAATGATGTTCAATCGCATGTACCATTGAACCGGAAACTCAGGGAGGCTGGTCTACTTACTGTACGGACAATCAATGACAGGGAGTACATAGATTTCGAACTTAGTAAAGCATTTGCGATGGTGGATCATCAGATAGCCCATGTATATATAAATGATGGTCATACTGAACCAATTAAAAGAGTACTTGAAAATATTGAAGGAGTAGAACGAATTCTTTCAACTGAAGATAAGAAGATGCTAAATATCAACCACGAACGTAGCGGCGATCTAATTGCCTTGGCTAATAAAGATTCTTGGTTTAGTTATTACTGGTGGAATGATGATACAAAGGCTCCTAATTTTGCTAAGACCGTCGATATACATCGCAAACCCGGCTACGATCCTGCAGAACTTTTTATCGATCCAACAACAAAGTCTATCCCGCTCTATGCTGACAGAATAAGAGCATCTCATGGCAGACCTGCCGATAATATTACAGAAGAAGGCCTAGCACTCTATATATCAAATCAAAAGTCAATCATATCAAATGACTCTAAAGAAATTGTGAGCTGTGTGGATATTGGAAAATTCTTAATCAATTTAGTTTCTTGATCTTATAGTAAGCTTGTGTAGGATGCTGAACGACATATGAGTTTTAAATATTCTATCACGCTTTCTTCGTTCCGCAATATCGAAGCCATGGAAAAAACACTCGAAAGATTGGTATATCAAGGATACGATGCCGTTGAAATGTACGGAGAGCCAGAAAAATTAGATATAAGAGTTATTCGTGAGACATTATCCTCCTTTGACATGACTGTTTGCGGCATAACAGGAATGTGGGGAACATCAGGTTATGATGAGGCACATAAGAGAAATCTTATTAGCTGTAATCAGGGCATCTTGAAGTATTCAAAAGAATATGTAAAGCAATGCATTAAGCTATGCCATGGATTAGGGGGAAAAGAGCTTAATCTATGCCTTTTTGCTGATGATGATCTTGTAGCATTTGATAGGAACCACATAATTCTTGCTGACATTAACAAAACACGGTTAATACAAAAATTGCTACTTCCTGTTCTGTATGAACTAACAAGGTTTGCAGAAGATCATGGTATAATGCTTCTATTAGAGCCTCTTAATAGGTATAGTACTCCATACTGTACTACAGCAAAGGATGCAGTTGCTATTGCAAAAAAGGTTAATCACAGTAATTTTGGAATACTACTGGATACTTTTCATATGAACATAGAAGAAGATTCATTCAAACAAGCAATTCTTATTTCTGCAAATCTATTAGGTCATACTCACTTTGCCGACAATAACAGAAAAATGCCAGGTTATGCACACATTGATTTTGAATTAGTTGTCAAATCCTTGAGTCATATAAAATACAACGGGTATATCAGCTTTGAGCCAATTTTGAATAATGAATCATTGACTTCTACCAAGCAGGGATTAAAATTTATTAAATCTTTAGCAAGAAACAACCAAACAAACCAACAGGAGCAGACACAATAATAATTTAGAAGAATGGATGTAAGGTCGCCCCTTCAATAGCTACAAGCAGCAGGCACTGGATGTATAAAATATTAATTATAATGAAAAAATTAATAAATTAGAAGATGTCTTTCATGCTAAGCGACTAAAACGTTAATAAAAATTAATTAGAAGAGTACGATTTAATTAGTGTAGAAATAATATTATTGAATCTTAGGTACAGATATGTTCATCCATAAAACAGATAACTCTCAATTGATTTCTGAATTTGCACAAGACGTTAGAGAAGGCTTGCTGAGCTCAGAAAAAAAATTAAAGCCGATATATCTATATGATGAAATAGGTTCATTACTATTTGAGAAAATTTGTCTTCAGAAAGAATATTATCTTACTAGAACTGAACGAACGATCTTAGAGGACTTTTCACCTGATATAGTCAGTATGCAAAACGATACTCATATAAGTATACTTGAGCTCGGAAGTGGAAGCTCTGATAAGACAAGAATCCTACTCGAATGTTTTTTGTCAAAACAAAAACCTCTCTACTATTTTCCAATTGATGTATCTCATTCTATTCTGTACGAAACGATTCACAAACTTTCTACAGATCTCTCTGATCTATACATTAAGGGGATCGCTTCTAATTACCTTGAAGGTATAGTAAAAGTTAGAGATTTCATTAACTCAAATCATAATCTCCCAAACAAAAAACTTATTCTATTTCTAGGTTCAAGTGTAGGAAATTTTGAACCTAACGAGGTGATAGATTTTTTGAGAATTATAAAAACAATAATGGATAAACAAGACATGTTATTGATAGGTTTTGATCTTCAAAAGAGCGTAAAGACAATTGAAGCCGCTTACAATGATAGAGCTGGAATAACAGCAAAATTCAATTTAAATTTGCTTAGTAGGATAAATAGGGAATTAGGAGGAGAGTTCAATGTAGGAGGTTTTGAGCATTTGGCTTTTTATAATGAGAATAAGGCACGTGTGGAAATGCATCTATTATCAAAGTTTGACCAACAAGTTAAAATCCGCAGTATTAGTGAGACATTTTTCTTCAAGAAGAATGAGACAATTCACACAGAAAACTCCTACAAATATACGTTAAGGCAGATATCTGCTCTAGCTGAGGAAAGTGGCTTTAAAGTGAAAAATAATTTTACCGATAAAAAAAAATGGTATGACTTGGCTCTATTTTCCCCAATTTAATATCAATTAATACAGGCTCAATAATGTTTATTTTTACCAAGAGAAAATGTATCCAATATGCTATTGTTCTTCCGTATGTTTTCCTCTTTATTAATTATAGAATATCAAACCGAACCTGCTGCCTTTACAATAATTGTAAACTTCGTTTGAACAAAAGGATAAGGGGTCTTAAATTGAGATAACTTTCTTTCATCCACTTTGCTTAGGCATTTATTTCAACTAGAATATTGGCTCTTTCTTATCAATAATCATTGCTCACATCTCAACGTTCGTAGTGGATACTTAGAGCGGATATATCATAAGAATAATGGCAAATTGTTTTTTTTAACGATTTATGATAGTTGTTATATATGCTAGTTGAATACACAACAGTACTAACTACATATCATTTCCAGACAAATACGTCTGTACTTTTATATTGCAATTTATTTCTTTTCTTAAGCTAAGCTGGGATAATGCATACATACACTATGTCAATCTATTCTTCGATTCACGAAAGTTTTAGTCTTTCTTTTAAATCTAATGATAATTGAAATTTCAGAACTAGATTAGGATATTGTTAGAGTTTTTTTATGGCATTTTGCCGGTCCGCCAAGTTCTAGACGAGAATATTGATAATGGCTTTTATTCAACGCCATTAAAAAAATTGCTTCAGTTTACGGTTTCAAATTCTACCAACATTACCTACAAGGTCTGAAAAGACTTTAGACGATAGTTAAATTAGTTTATGGAAAAACGCGCCATATAAAACTAGAAGATTGACACTTTTCTCATTGGGATCAGTATGTATCTCTATATTTTCTAGTATCCCAAGAAGCAGCCTAAAAAATCTCTGAACGCATGTACAGAAAGTATAAAGAGAAAGATTGAAAAATCATTTTGGTATTATTAGCTAATAATGGCAGCTGCCATCCTTGATATTGTTTTGTAGGTAGATCGACTGTAGTTGCTGGTATATAAATAATAAAATCCAATCTTGTTGCGATGATGCATCAGATTTAATACAACGCCTACGGAAAAAACTTTTAATTCAAATATCGATAAAGCAATATTCTATCTCATTCTATATATTCTTTCTGAATTAGCATAGCTTCAATATTATACCATGATTACTATATCTTAAAATGATATAACCCAAATTACTGTTGAGTAATAAAAAATATGGAACGAATAAATATTAAGATCTAAGTTGTCTTATTAGCCCACGTTATTATCGTAAATGTACTTACGGCTGATCCTATAATTCCTGCAATTAAAGCACCTATGACAGCCTGGTTCAGAAAGTTCGGCATGATTCCTGTAAACCATTGAGCAATACTGGGAAGTAGCAAATATGCCGCAAAACCAATTCCAAAACCAAGTATCCAGAATCCAAACACTGTAAGCCTCCTAGACAATTCGATCCTCCCATATACAGTACATCCCATTAATCCTATTTGTGGAGCCTAGTTCTTTCATGTCCTGATTATTTTAAATTTGATAATAAGTACGATTGTCAAATTTTATAGATATTAGAACAACAAAAATGAACAGACTGTCGACATTGCGGCAACGTTAACTTATATGCATAATAAGGCATGATGAACTTGATCTACTCAAAAAACATAATAAATTATAATTCATATTTAGATAATTGATTGAAGCTCATATACCCAATAAATTTATGAGATAACAAGATTTTTGACAGAAGATACTATTTATACTCCAACTTCCGAAATTCTTATTACGATGGCAACAATTAATGGTGAAACAATAACAGGAGCGGCGCTAGTTCTCTTGGCTCTTCTGTTTATCTACGCAGGCCTAGTTAATTCCGTCTGGGCTCGAATATTACTTGCGGATTACTTTATCTTGGTCATGGGAATAGCCTTTATTGTCCTGGGAGTGTTAACGATACGCAAGAATAGAAGAAGCCCTGTTAGCGAACATTCCCATTAGCATGTTTTTATTCGAGCTTCAAATTGTCTCGTCAATATAATATATACTTTCGTTTCGCTTTAATGAATCTAAGCTTAAATTAAGTAACGTATTCATCATGTTATCCGTATTCGGATTTGCTCCTTCGATATTTCCTCCGAGTATAAGATAGAGTCGAATACTCGAGCCGAGTACCTCGCGTAATTCTTGGTTCACGGTTGCAGTATATGGGCGCAATGCACCTCTAAATACTTCTGATCTCGCTCTGATGACCCCAGAAAGCTTTTTACCTATAGGGGCATCAGGTCCTACTATTACTAAAATTCCCTTTGATCCTTTATACTTAATCGGGTCTTCCGTTGCCTGATCGTCAACCATTTTATTAACTGCTTCTTTCGTAATTAGGGCAGGAATATTTATAAAATTTTCAACAAGCAAATTCCATTGTTTTCTGCTTAATGATGTAAGGGGAGCATTATAGTCATAGTCGCCAGTGAAATGTATTATTGCGTCTAACGATCCGAATTTTGTTCTGACTGTCTTCAAGATTCCTCTTACCTGTTCTTCTGATGATAGATCTATGCAATGACTATGAAAATCCTTGAACCGTAGAAGATCAGATTGGTTGTGTGTTAAGATAACGATCTGTTTAACCCTAAGTGAAGTTAGAATTCGAGCGAATTTCTCCATGCGATCTAGATCTTTTTCGGCAGGTGATCTAGTAGTTAGAACCACCACCTTATTCTCTATATTTTCTGGAGCATAGTCTGCTAGAGCTGTTCCTATTGTAGGCTTTACAGGATAGAAGATTCGATCATTTGGAATAATCCTACCATTTATCAATTTGCTTATCTCTTCACCAGACAAATTCAATACCATTTCAGCAACATCTTCTTGTCTAAGAAATTGTCCATCAACTATCATTTTACTTGTGTTATTCTGTATCTTCTCTGCGATTTCTTGGATCTTAGAAAGCATATTTGATATCGTACTAGACAGTTTTTCAATTTCATTAGGAGACTGATTTCCTCGAAGTTTGGCCACTTCGTTTGCAACCTCTCTGATGCCATCTTTGACAATAATATCCTCTTCACCCAGTAATGGTAGCGCCTTGTTCGCGGCCCTTTCTATCTCAACAGGCGATAATCCAGGATAGCCACCAACTCTTAGAAACTCTGCAGCTGCCTTTGGATAAACTGTTTTGTAAATTCTATCAGAATGAACCGGTCCGGGATTGGTACCCGCCGACCTAATTCCTTTATCTGCTAATTCCCATGCTAAAGCTTCTACCAATCTGTTTTTTGCTCCTTGCGCCGCTGTGTAAGGGGTTCTGAATCTATATGGTCTTTGCTCATATCTATTTTCCTCTGTGAAGAATGTCCCAATTGTAATTATCTCAGCTCCTGGCTCCATTGCTTGGAGACTCTGAATGGACGTCCAAAAAGTACCTGTAAGATGAATAGCTACACATTCCTTAAAGTCATTATAATTTGCATTAGTAAATGTCTTTACTGGACCAGAAATACCTGCGTTATTAACAACAATGTCAATTCTGCCAAATTCCTTTTTAATAGTTTTGAACATTTCATTAATTCCATGCTCGTCGGATACGTCTATACCGGGGAACGATCGTATTTTTCCTGAGAGACCAGCACTGTCACAAATATCACCTATAATTGCGGTAGTATTCTCCAACGGCTCCTTTCTTCTGCCCATAATGATTATGTTGGCACCATTTTGAGCAAATTTTTTAGCAATTGCTTGACCTATTCCAGTGCCACTACCCGTTATGACTACAGTTTTACCAGTAAAATCTGAGGAAAATTTTAATGAATCTCCTTTCATAGAGTTGGCACAGTAGTTACACTATTAAAGTTAATTGATGAGTTAATAATTTAATATTTGACAAAAAGCGACAATAAGTTTAGGTTCTGTTGATTCATCCATTGTTTTATTGCATTGTTGGAATTGAGTTGGCGGATTCCTTTCCAAAATCTGTCTAGATGTTTTGAAGAACAATATTTTGCTTTCTCTGAATAGGATAATTGAATGTTGTATCCTTGGCAAAATTCTAACGTCCATGCAACTTGTGTTCTAATATAATACAGAATTTCATAATTTAGAAATTTAGTCAATGACCTCTTGATAGCTTATTTAATATCAAAGCTGACATATGTATTTCCCAATACCAGATGAGCCTTTTTTTAACTGTTACGGTATTGTACCGACAACTTAATAAAAACCCAGTGATACGAATATCAGTATTGAGTGGCCCAGAAGCGAAATTCAAAATCAATGTTAAAGAAGGTTTTGTTGAGTTAGAGGGTAAAGAGGCTTTTGTGGATCGACATTTAGATAAATTTGAAGAAATTTTTACGTCAGCTATAAAAGAGGCTGTGAGACGGACTCTAGAACACAATCCACAACCACGGTCTCAGTCACAGGAACTTGTACAACCCAATTTGCAGAAACATCTTGACTTACCCACAACAAAAGTTATCAAGTCACATAACAATAATAGACATATTTTAAAACAATCTCCATCTTTGCCTCCAATACCTGTAGATCTGAAGGGGAGTGATAGTAAAATAGGTCTACGGGAATTTTATGCAGATAAAAAACCATCTAATCATTATGAAAAAACTGTTGTCTTTGTATACTATTTAACGAAATTCAATAAGGAGGACGAAATCAGATATGGTGAAATTTTGTCTTGCTATGAAGAGGTCGATGAAAAGAAACCAAGTATAACGGATATTGTAAAAAACTCTGTAAGATATAAGGGTTGGTTAGAATACGGTTCTGATAAATTCTCTGTTCGTTTAACTATTTCAGGCGAAAATTTTGTAAAGTTTGATCTTCCCCATCAAAAAAAGCACATCCTCGATGAGCCAATTCCTCCTTCTCTTTCTCTCAATAATCTGGGCTGATGCGCCTATGCGCGCCACCAATCAAAGCCTATAAAATCAACTTTTCTCTCTTTTATTCTTGGCAGGGCTAATATGAACTGCTTTTTGACTGTTGTAGCAAGTCTTCCTGCAAGTACAATTCCAGTTGCCGTTAGGTAATCCTCCTGTTTGAATACCTGAACTAGATAAGGCGCATGATCAATGCCAGGCCCGTGTTCATAAACTGCAAAATCACAACCAAATTTGATACCAGGAGTGACTACATAGCCTCCATCTCTTAAGGTTCGGAAGACTAAGTACTTGCTATCAAAATCAACATACTCTTTACGACAAATTGCTTTTATTGCTCTTAGTGATATCTGTCTTCCATCAACATGATACGCTATCAATCTACCAATCTGTATTAGATAACAACCTTCGATTAAATCTAAAACCAAAGGGACCTCAAATTGGGTACCTTTTGGTTTTGAAATTCCTAAAGGTTTTCCATAATAACCGTCAGCAAAAATTGAACGTGATTCTTCTACATTCCAGATAACTACTCTATTTTCAATTAGTTTTCCAATAACGGAATTCATTACATACTCAATGCAAGAATAGTAAGAGAGTCAGATGCTTCTTGACATTTATCTGCCATCCCTTCTAAACCTTCTACTGCGTCTTTTAAAAGCAAAATGTCCTTCGTGAGAGTGATCTCGTTAAGAACTTTTATTATAACTGCCCTGTATTTAACATCAATGTTGCGTTCCAATTTTTGGACCTCCTGACCTAGCTCAATTGTACTTGCAGGATATATACTCAATGCACGAGCCATTTCATTTAATTTGAAAATAGCATCCACAGCCATTTCCACAAGTTGCCCTAGATCTTCGTCAAGTTTGCCTTTCGTTAAAGAAGGAAGTTTTATATTCGATAGTCTGAATGCAGTTCCAGTAACAAAGCCAGCAATATCGTCCACAATGTAGGCTGTGCGTAACATGTCTTCCCTAGACACCATAATGCTACCTATTTCAGCAACCTCACGCGTAATCTTTCTTCTCAGGTTCTCAATATACACCTCCGAACTAGTTATACGCTCAAGACAGAGTTGAACCTCTTTCTCGTCTTCTTTGATAATAGAAACAAAAAGAATTGATAAATCTCTAGCTGAATTAAGGATCCTATTAATTTCATCATATAAAACTGCTAGTGCTTTTCGTTTAGCTTGAAGTTCCAGTTCCCCACTGTACATCTCGTCTAAAATACTCATTCAGGCTTTTAATCCTTTTGACAGTCACAATATAAGCTCGGGAATGATGTCAAAATGTAAGAATATTCGTTTTACTTACGTATGTGCATCGCTTCTATCTATAATAACCAAATGCATATCTTTTTCAGCTTGACTATCTACGGTCTAATATTGTATCCTTTATTTCTATCAGGTCTCGGAGAATTGCGCTACCAGTCTCCATACCGCCTGCTCCTCGACCAATTATCGTTTGATGACCTGAATGGTCAGAAGAGAAGGTCACTGCATTTAATGTACCGTCGACACATATCGGATCCTTTTTCGAAACTTCGGTTGGTCTAACATCCAAATTATCTTTATCACATATTGCTAGGAGTTTTATTGCATTGCCTCTTTCTTTAGCTTTTCGTACATCAGAAACCTGAACAGAACTGATTCCGGCCCTACATATGTCCTTAATAGTGACTTTCCTACCCATGATGAAGTTTGCCATTATTACAAGTTTTGCAGCCGCGTCGTATCCTTCAATATCCAGAGAAGGAACTGCTTCTGCATACCCTTTTTCTTTAGCATCATTCAACGCTCTATCAAAAGTCAGACCTTCTTCCATTCTGCTCAGTACATAGTTCGTAGTTCCATTAAGAATGCCTTTGAATGAAATTATTCTGTCTCCTTTTAAACATCGTTTTGCGAATTCCAAGATTGGTGTACCTCCTCCTACAGTTCCGCTAAAACGTAGCAAAACACCATTATAATTTGCTAGTTCCATTAAGGAAGGAAAAGAGAGTGCAAGAGGACCTTTATTTACAGTAATTACATGCTTTCCAGATCTCATTGCTGAGATGATATTGGAGGTTCCAGGTTCACCAGACTCTATGTTGGTTGGAGTTAATTCGATGACCATTTCTGCCTCCATTTTTTCAATTATATAAAGCGGATCAAATTTCGAACTTTTCTTTTCATAATCGCCAACGGTACCACTTATTTTTTTTACTTCTAGTAATCTTTGAACATCAAGGCCCCTAGGAGCAATGGCACAACCGCCTGTATCTATACATGCCACTATGCGCGGCTTAATACCATACAGACTGAATAGATCTGTAGAGCGCGATAAAAGTAATTTAGCAAAGCTTTGACCTACGATACCAAAACCTACAACAATCAACCGCAACTTAATAACTGGATGATGATTCGGGGTTTAATATGTTTAAATTATATATTACCAAGACTCTCTGATGTACTTTTACATTGTATTGGAAATGATAGAGCTATACTTAGTTTAGAAGAACTATGACTCTTGATCATTTATTACTAAAGAAGCTGTTTGTAAGTATATTATCATGCTTTTATAAAGATGTTACAATTACTTTGGACTTGCAGACTAATTAACTTACAAAATGACTCAAGGAATAGACCGAGATCAAACTAATAAGATATAATAAAGTCCCTATATGTTTTTTGGTTAGGATCTAAAAACAAGATAATATCAAAAAGCTAATCAATTGATTAAAAATGAAATTTCAAAACGCCATTAATATATTAAAATCCTGAGTTAAAACAATTATCTAACTTAAAGTATCCACATAAAAAAAGGCGTCTAACAATTACAGTACAGCTGTAAAATACTTAGGTTGATAGTTGGCTGGTTAATATCTAATCCTACGGATGATGAACTTGCAATGTAGAGCTTTATGAAAATGGAGTGTTAATAATTTTAAAGACGTTGTAGTTTATAATGCTTAAGGCCAATAATTGCAATGTGTAAACTATTTCAAAGGCAAAATGAAAATATAATTCTTTAAATGCATGAACGAAAGCAATTATTTATTAGTTTATAAAATGTTCTTTTCCCTATGTAATTGTCTGCTAATTGTTAGACATTCTTATGTTCTTGTTCATAGTAGGATTAGGGGCAGGAACTCTCGGTTCTATCATTGGTATCGGCGGTGGTATAATAATTACACCGGTTCTTACTTTAATGGGATTTACACCGGCTCATATTGCTAGTACAAGTCTGATTGCTGTGACATCAACTAGTGCTTCCTCTAGTATTGCATATTCTAGGCAAAAAAAAATCGATTACAGCACCGCATTAAGGATGGTTGTATTTTCTGTTCCTGGTTCAATTATTGGAGCATTTATTTCCAATGATATATCTTTGGAATTTTTCAAGCTGTCCTTTGCTATTCTTTTAATGCTTACTGGAATCTATATCTTATTCAAAAATTCTATCTTGAAAAAATCTGATAATTCTAATAATAAACCAAAAACTAGTCTCTCGCTTTTGATATGCTACGCTGGAACTTTTATTGCTGGTATTATTTCGAGCTTGTTTGGAGTTGGAGGTGGAATAATCTTTGTCCCTATCATGGTTTTAATATTTCAAATGACAATGGCCAAGGCAGCACCTACTTCTCAATTAATCCTGTTTATCACTTCTCTTATGGGTACTTTTACTCATATCCTTTTATCAAATCCTGAATATTTGAATGCCCTTTCCCTTGCTGCAGGAGCCTTTATTGGAGGTCAGATTGGAGCTATACTATCAAATTATCTAAAAGAAAGTATGTTGCAAAAACTACTGTCCATATCTTTAATAGCAGTAGCTATTAAATTTATATTTGATGTAATACTTGAACCATGATATTGAGTATTTATTTAGACTGCCTGAATGGATTTATTTAGTACTGCGTATTCTACGTTGAGGTTGGATTGGCTTGTTTTTAAAGGTATAGACAGTTGGCTTATGCAGTCCAGCTATAAATCTGCCTTTCACATATGCTAAAGCTCTTTAATTTT